>JACCDZ012062934.1_pt1 | contig 220376 bp, 224 predicted proteins | sample 7449551 | NCBI WGS metagenome assembly JACCDZ01 (sample SAMN15323452, study PRJNA562643) | freshwater metagenome | isolation source: river surface water | place: USA:Blue River Watershed | collected 2017-08-18
CACTTCGGAAGCCAATAAGCGGGTGCCGTGCAGCATCTCACTGAAGAAACTAGCGCCGCGCTCCTGGAGGCTGCGACGAATGGCCTGCGCCGATACACTCAGCCTGGTCGAAAGATCCAGCCGCGCCAGTTCCTCTCCGGTCGCCCCCAACAACACCGGCGCATCCTCTCGCGCAAAAATACTCACCGGGGCAACACGGGTGGGAACCACGCGCCGACCCGGCAGCACCGTGAGTTCCTGCATCAGGCGCGGATGCGGCGTCAAACGCCCCCACATCAGCGCGCCGCTCAAACAGAGTCGATCCAGCCATTCGGGCTGATACTTGGCCATGCGGACTCGCAGGATCTGAGCTTCCCAGGCCGACGCGGCGGCCTCGAATCCTCCGAGCTGTTTTGCCACCTCCAGGAGTCCGGGCTCTCCGTGCAGGCGAGTTCCCGGCGCCGCGTGCTGCCATTGGAACAAGAAGCGCATGAACTCAGCGGCGGTGACCGGTTCGATTTCCTTGCGCAACCGCCCGACCGTCAGGCGGTGAATTCTGGCCAACAGCCGGCGATGACACCATTCAATGACGTCGTTCGCCCTAGGTGACGCCTGCCGCGAAAACCAGCCACGGAGAAGATGGCCCTGGGCTTCGAGCCGCAAACATGCCGCCTGAATGTCTGGTTCGGACAGATGCAACGTGGCTGAGAGTTCCCCCGCCGTCGTCGGCCCGATACTTTCCATCCATCCCAAGACCACACGATTCAGCATCTCGTCACGATCCGCGATGTCCAGCGGTTCAGCCGCTGCCGTCGCCGGATCGCTCCGGGCATCCGGAAAGAGAATGCTCCCGTAGTGATGATTCTCTCCGGCCAGCCAACCCAATTTAGTCTCGCCCTGCCAAAGCGTGGCCACACGGCCTGCGGCTGCAAGCGCAGGCGCGAGCAGGTCCCAGCCCGGCATCCGCGCGCAGGGCACCCAGCCGAGCGTCAACAGTGCATCGTGGAATTCCTCCGCATCGCGCACGACCGGCCAGGATTCCTCCATGACCTGATCGATGGCCGATTGGTCCAACGCACCCATCTCGCCCGCCAATTCGGGGGGAAGCGTGCGCCGCATGTCCACGGCTCTCGCCCGGCGTTCTTCCAGCGGCGCATCGTCGAGATAGGCATAGGGATTGGCGTTCAAAATTTCGTGACAGAACGCGGAGGGCATTGGGGTATCGACAGCGACGCACGTGATGGCGCCGGACTCAATCTTTTCAAGCACCGCAACCAAGCCGTCAAGGTCCATCGCCTCCGTTAAACAATCCCGGATCGTCTCCTGCGCCAACGGATGATCCGGAATCTGACGTGCCGTCCGTTCCCCTTGAAAATTGTCCTGGCAGGCAATCGCGTCCGGAAACACGGCTGCCAAAAGGTCCTCAGCACGCATGCGCTGAATCTGCGGCGGCACCCGCTTCCCTCCGACAAACCGAAGCAGCGCCAAGGCTCGCGAGCCGTTCCACCGCCAACGCGTCATGAACATCGGAGCCTGCAGGACGGCCTGCGTCAGCACCTCGCGCAAGGTCTTGACGTTCAGAAACGCAAACACCGTGTCGAGCGGGAAACTGTGCTTCTCCCCCAACGACAACACGATGCCTTCGTCCGTCGCGGCGGCCTGCAGCTCAAAATCAAAGGTCACGCAAAACCGCTTCCGCAAAGCCAGCCCCCAGGCCCGATTCACTCTCCCGCCGAACGGCGCGTGGATGACGAGCTGCATCCCCCCGCTCTCATCGAAAAACCGCTCCGCCACGATAGTCTGCTGCGTCGGGACTCTTCCCAGAACTGCTTTGCCGGCCAGGATATATTCGACGGCCTGTTGCGCCCCCCGCTGGTCCAGACCGCATTCCTGCTTGAGCCACTGCACCGGTAACGCGCAGACAACCGACGCGGGCCCGGTGGCCTCGAGCCGATGATCGATATCGGCCCTGAGGCGCGCCACCTCCGCGGACAAATCCGCTGTCCGCGCCGGCGCTTCCCCTCGCCAGAATGGAATGGTCGGCGGCGCCCCCTGCGCATCCTCCACTCGCATTTTGCCGGTTTCGACACCTTTGATTCGCCAGGACGTATTGCCCAGCAAGATAATATCCCCCGCCAGACTCTCGACGGCGAAGTCTTCATCCACCGATCCCACGACCGTGCCGTCCGGCTCGGCAATGACCGCGTAGTTGGCCGTATCGGGAATCGCGCCGCCGGAGGTGATGGCGGCCAGCCTGGCGCCGCGACGACCCCGGATGTGATGGTTGATGCGATCATGATGCAGATAGGCCCGTCCCCGTCCACGGCTGGTGACATACCCGTCGGCGAGCATCTTCACGACGGCGTCGAACGTCGCGCGGGTCAGATCGCGATAAGGCATGGCCCGACGGCACAATTCGTACAGCTCCGTCTCATCCCAGGCCTGCGTGGCGGCTGCCGCCACGATCTGCTGCGCCAGGACGTCCAGCGGCGCGGGCGGCACTTCGATATGGTCCAATACCCCGGCTCTGATCGCCCGGATGAGCGCGGCACATTCGATCAGTTCGTCGCGCGTGGTGGCGAAGAGGCGACCTTTGGGAATCGCACGAATCCAGTGGCCGGCACGGCCGATACGCTGCAAACAAGTGGCAATCGAACGAGGCGACCCGATCTGACAGACGAGATCGACGGTTCCCACATCGATGCCGAGCTCCAGCGAGGCCGTCGCCACCACCACCCGCACGGCCCCGGTTTTCAAGCGGTCCTCCGCGGACAGGCGAATCTCCCGCGACAAACTCCCGTGGTGGGCCGCGACGACGCCTTCCCCCAGATGACGCAGCCGCCCCTCTAAGTAGTGCGACACTCGCTCGGCCAGACGCCGCGTATTCACGAAGACCAGGGTCGAACGATGCGCCTCGACCAGCGCTGCAACCCGATCGTACACATCACTCCAGATCGCATTGGTGGCGACAGCCCCGAGTTCGTCTTTGGGCACCTCAACGGCCAGATCCATGTCGCGGCGATGCCCCACGTCGATAATCGTCACGTCGTTCGTACGTCCGTCCGGGAGATCCGCTTCCCCCTCCAGGAGAGACGGAGACCGATTCCCCACCAGAAACTTTCCCACCAGGTCAATCGGACGTTGTGTCGCGGAGAGGCCGATCCGTTGAACGACTTTGCCGGCCAGCGCCGCCGCACGCTCCAGTGACAGGGCGAGATGCGCCCCCCGCTTGTTCGGGGCGACCGCATGAATTTCATCCACAATGACCGTCTGCACGGTCTTCAACATCGCCCGGCTTTTCTCGGCGGTCAGCAGAATGAAGAGCGACTCGGGCGTGGTGATGAGGATATGCGGCGGACGCCGGAGCATTTGCTGCCGCTCGGTCATCGGCGTATCCCCGGTCCGCACCACCACCCGCAGTTCGGGCAAGAGGAATCCGGCCGCCAGAGCGGCCTGGCCGATCTCGGTAAGCGGCTGTTGGAGATTTTTCTGCACGTCGTTGCTGAGCGCTTTGAGAGGCGAGACATAGAGGATTTGGGTTTCATCCCGCAGGTCGCAACGCATCGCTTGCTGAAACAGTCGATCGATGCAGGAGAGAAAGGCGGCCAGGGTTTTTCCAGACCCGGTCGGGGCGGAAATCAACAGGTCACGCCCAGACTGAATCGCCGGCCAGGCCTGCAGTTGGACTTCGGTCGGGGTACTAAACCTCGTGGTGAACCACTGGGTGATGACTGGATGAAACGGCAGGGCCGATGTCATTCGATGATGGTAGCACAACCCGAAATGACAAAAAATGTGCACCGGATGGTCAGGAGGAGCTTGATCGGCAGACATTCAGGTCGATGAGACGCACGAACCTGCACATGACGGGGACGAGACAATCAGGACCTGAGCGGACCTGGTTCTGCCACATGGGATCCGCGCCCTGTTCACTGGCGAATGGTTTGGATCGCACGTTTACGTCAATGCACCCCCATAGGTTTTCAAGATGTCGTACGACAACCGGCACTCGCTGCAGTAATTTCTCGAGAACCGGACCTGGGATGGCGACACCACATGCCGCGCCAGATAACTGGGAAAATCGACCCAGCAATTCGTTCCCCTCGTCGAATACCCGTCGTCACGAACCCGTCGACACAACTCACACATCGGCACGACTCGAACCATCGTCGGTCTCCTTATGCACGAATCCGACTCTCCACTTGACAGGCAGCAGTCACTTTTTCTTCGTTCGTCCCGTCCGCTTGTGCAAATCATCCGGACAACAGACCCGTTCACCCTCCAGCACCCGGCTCAGGTAATGCCCGAGATCAACCGTCAGGTGTTTGACCAGATACCCCATCGCCCCCACTTCAAATGCTGCCGTCACATAAGCAGGGTCTTCATGCGATGAGAAAAAGACGACCTTGCTGTTCGGCACCGCTTCCTGAAGTCGGCGGCCCACGGAAAGACCATCGAGAAACGAGAGGGAAAAATCCAGGATGACCAAATCCGGCGCAAGACGTTTCGCCACTAATACCAACGCCTCGTCCTCGGTTTCGGACGCAATGACATCAAAGTGAGATTCCAGGAGAATCTCCAGAAACGCCAGCATGGCCCGGGAAGAATCACCGATCAGCACACGGGGACGCAAAATCTTCTTTCTCATATTCCTACGAGTCACTGCTTAGAAAAGGGATGCGTATAGTAGGCAAGTGAAGGTAAAACCACACGCGTAATAGAACGAGTTGTATCACAAAAAATATACTAGCTTAATTACTAGTATGACAAAAGTAATGGGAGAACAAAACGGGGCACCGTTAGGTTTGGCTGGTAAGACCCTGCGCGAGGGCATATTTGACGAGTTCGACCGTGGTATGCAGATTGAGTTGCTCCATGATCTGCCCTTTATGAAACTCGACAGTACGGGGGGAAATCTTCAGGGTACCGGCAATATCCTTTACCTTATGGCCCTCGGCCAGAAGTTGCAGCACTTCACGTTGACGGGTTGTCAGTTCCGGAGCGGCCGGTGCTCCGCCATCAATCCCGCGCAACATGCTTTCCACCACTTCTTTTGTCACGAGGGGCGTCACGTAGAAATTGCCGCTCCGCACAGCCCGGATCGCCTGCGCCAATTCCTCGCCCACACAGCGCTTAAGCAGATATGCGGAGGCGCCGGCGTCAAATGCCGCCCGCACATAGGCCGGATCGGCGTGCATCGTGATAAATACCACTTTGACATGGGGAAATTTGATCTTCAAGACACGGGCGGTATCGATCCCGTTTAGCACGGGCATGGAGATATCCAGAATCACCATATCCGGCTTTAACTGCGGCACGGCTTCCAGCAGCGCGCGCCCATCCCCGACGGTCCCGACTAGCTCGCACTGGTCATCCAGCAAACGCCGAAACCCCTCCAGCACAAGGGTATGATCGTCTGCCAGCAGCACCCGCGGCAGCGTCATATCGTCACCCGTACGAGCGGCACGTACATCGACACGGTCGTTCCCCTCCCCGGAACTGATTCAACCTCGCAGCTTCCCTGCACCGACAAGAGACGCTCGCGCATATTCAACAAGCCGAGCCCGCTTTCTCCCCTGTCGACCACCAGCTGATCAAACCCTCTGCCGTCATCACGTACGACCACGACAACCCCCTCTTCTTCGACCGTGACCTCCACCTCCACCCGGGTGGCCTTCGCATGGCGAGCGATGTTGGACAGGCTTTCCTGAACCACCCGATACAAGGCCGTGGACTTGGTCTTGTCGAGTTGGTGGTCGAGCGGTTGATGGACAAACAAAGCCTTCACGCCGGTTCGACTGGAAAAATCATCCAATAGCCGCTGCAAGGCCGCCTTCAGCCCCAAGTCATCGAGGATGGAGGGGTGAAAGCGATAGGCCATAAACCGCACGTCGTCGGAAAGCGCCTCCAGCCCATTCAGGACATTGCGTACACCGTCCTGGGCTTCTGCCGGCGACGGCCCGATCTGACGGCCGATCGTCTGCAGATCCAACATGAGCAACGCCAGCCGCTGGTTTACATCATCGTGTAGATCCTGCGCGATCCGTCGACGTTCCTCTTCCTGCGCCGTGAGAATTCGACCGGTCAGCGTATGCAGCTGCTCCTCACTGCGCTCCAGCGCCAGTCGGCTGGCCGCCAAATCCGCCGTCCGCGCTTCCACTCCCCGTTCTAGCCGCTCGTTGCTTTCTTTCAGCAGGGATTCCGTGCGACGCCGCTGATAGACGAACACGACCGGAGCCCAAATCCCAAACAAACTGAACAAATGATTGACCCATTCAAACCAGGAGGGAAGTCCGGCGATATGGGGACTGAACGGGACGGCAATGGTGGTCATGAGCGAGCAGGTAATCGCGGCAGCGATAGGCAACCATTGGTATTGGCTGGCAGAGGACAGCAATACGACCACGCTGTACAACACCGCGTTCGCAACACCCAGCGGCAGCTGGAGGTCCAGGACAAAAAAGAAACAAGCCAACAGGCCGGCCAACCCGACCATGAGATGCTGCCGCCGCTGTGCCAGAACATCGGCCGACCGGCCGGCCGGCTTCCCTGTCTCGTCCGATCGTCGATTGAAAAGCGCCATCGGGAGCGGATTCTAGCACGCACCTCTGCCTGGAGACCAGAACCAGAATTGTTGGTAAGAGGGCGCAGCAAATCCTATGACGGTTGGGGTATGATGGGCTGATGACCCCACGCTCCATCGTCATTCTAGGATCCGGCTATACCGGCCGTTGGATCTACGAGCAAGCCCGGCAACAATTTCTCCCTGTCCTGGCCAGCAGCCGCCACCCCGAAGACCACCTGGCCGATGTGGCGCTGCATGCACGCATTCGATTCGACTTGACGGACCCGACCACTTGGTCCGGCGTACCCCCGGAGGCTGACCTGATCTGGGCATTTCCGGCCACGCCCCTGGAACAGGTCCAGGCCTTTGCCCGGCACTACTGTCTCCCCTCAACGAAACTGGTCGTCCTGGGCAGCACATCGGCCTATGACCGAGGCGATCCGCCCGCAATGGATCTTCCCCCATGGATCGATGAAACAAGCTCCATCAATGCCGACATACCCCGCGTCCAAGGAGAGGAATATCTCCGCACGCACCATGGGGGCATCATCCTGCGTGTCGCCGGCATTTATGGCCCGAATCGCAACCCGGTGCAGTGGATCCGGCAAGGGCGTGTCGGCCCATCGACCAAGTTCGTCAATTTGATTCATGTCGAAGACCTGGCCCAGCTGTGCCTCCTCGCCCTGCAACGCGGACATCCAGGCGACGTCTATAACATCAGTGACGGTCACCCGCGTCGCTGGGCCGAGATTTGCGCCGAAGTGTCCGACCGGTGGGGAATTGTCAGCCCGCGACAGGCTGATCGCAACGAACCAGGGAAACGCATCCGCAATCAGAAGGTCGTTGCGCAATTCGGCTATACGCTCCGACACCCGGATCTTTATCCGGCGCTCCAATCGCTTGCCATGGAACCAGGCCGGGCCAGCTGAATCGGGCATGCCCTTTCTACTGTTTGGCAAATCGGGAAGTCAGGTTGAGGAGCGCCTGGTGAATGGCCTCCCCGGCCACGCGCTGGCCCTCCCTAGTCCAATGCGTATCGTCGGGCAGATACGTGAGTACTCCCGCCGCGGCCGCATCTCTGAGGGGAAGAGTCAGGTCAACGAACGCTATTTCGGGGGAAATCGTCTTGACCATGGACTCGACGTCGCCCGGCAAATCGTTGAACGGCCAATCTCTCATTTCCGGCGTGGATGGCTCGAAATTTTCCAGTCCTCGATGAACCCGATATTTCACCGGTGCAAACGCGACGACGAAGCGGATGCCGCGTTGCCGGCTCACTTCATGCGCTTCAGCTAAAATCAATCGTAATCGTTCGAGCCGGAGACGATCCGTTGGCTTCAATGCGGCTGGCTTCTCCCAGAAATACAGTTCTGTCTGCCTCCCGCCCTGCTCGCGAAACATTCCGCGGAACTGCAAAAATGTGTAATTCGGCACACATCCGCGCATCACCCTCTTCGAGAGAACGAGCAGATTTCTAGTCAGCGACCGCATCCAATAATCGTCTTTTGGAACGCTGACGTCCGAGAGCGCGGGATCTGATTCCATTCCCTCCGGATCCAACTGCAGGAGATCGTTGCCTTCGAAAAACGTCCACACAATCACCTTGGGCTGCAAGTTCAACCCATAGCGCTTCAGCACAATCAGTTCCTGCTCCGGCCCATATCCGCTGATCCCCAGGTTTGCAACCGAAGCCCCTGAAAGCCTCTTCACGATTGACGTCAACAGGCTGGAGTGGGACAACATCGGCGATTCCACATAGGAATCGCCGATGACCACCACTTCGGCCCGTTCCATATCTTCGTCATTTCGAAATCCGTGCCGGTCATAACGAAGGTCGAATTCCTCCGGAGGATTGGCCGGCAGACACAGGGCCTCGCCAATATTCCCCCGAACAAACGAGCCCCGCGCCCGGTAGTACGCCTCGTGCCGATACCCAAGCTCGGCATCGCGCACATACCCGGAGCGATCGAACCAGGTCCGGCCCTGAGTACCCAATAAGGCTTGATAATTGACGAGTCCCACCGCGCCGAGCAGTTCGGCCGTCCCCAGCATGACCGAACCGACCAGGGTCATGAGAATAAACCTCGTGCGAATCTCTCCACGCGGGAGGTCCGACACCAGGGCATAGAGCCCCCAGGCCAGGAGATATCCGACGATCAGATCACCCAGTAGATCGCCTGTACTGGTCACGCCCGTTACCCACAACACGGCATAGCCGCATGCAAATATAGCCAGCGTCATGAGCGCGGCTTTATCCTTCAACAACGGCACCCCTCCTTCAGACGTGAATCATCCCCTTCATTTGACCTGTCCTTTCGAGAGCGCAGGGCCAACTCCAATACTTAACATATGACCAGTAATACTGGACATCTCCTATAGGAAATTTTCGTCTGAGTTGCTACTAGGGAAATGCCCAGGGGTATTTTTTGTGTCCACCTCGATGCCTTGAGACTCTTTTCAAAACGTGATACATAGGTGGAACATACGATCTCGTTGCCCACCACAGTGCGGTTTCCCGATCGCGAGCAATCAATGGCCATCGTGCCCAAGAAATCCTCCGGATCTTCCAAGCCCCCTCCAATCAAAGTTGAAGCGCATGTGGGAGATATCGTTCGCCAACTACGCAAGAAACATCACCTGTCCGTACGGACACTCGCCGACAAATGCGGTTTCTCTCCCAGTTTCATTTCACAGGTCGAATTGCGCCAGGCGTCGCCCTCCATTGCCTCCACCGAACGGATCGCATCCGCACTGGGCGTCACACTGGGAGAGTTTTTTCGAGCGGTAGACCCGACACCCCCGGCAATCATTCGATCCGATGCGAGGCCGGTTGTGCAGAGCGAGTGGTCCCGCGCCAAGATTGAGGCACTCGGTCCATTCCGCAAGGACAGCCAGCTGGAGCCCATGATCATTACGATCCAACCGGGCGGAGCGAGCGGGCATAAACCCTATGTCAGGCAGGCCGAACAATTGGCCGTCGTGCTTCTAGGCACGGTTGAGTTGACCTTGGAGGAAGACGTCTACAATCTCAAGCGAGGTGATGCCGCCGGTATTCCCGGCGGCAACCGACACTGCTGGCGGAACAAGAGTCAGCGGCCGGCTCAGATCCTCATCGTCACGGCCCATCGAACGTTGTAGTCTATGGCTCAAGGGTACTGCATCGGCGCGGACCCATGACCGGTTCTGTCGGATGTGGAAGGATGGCTAGTCAGTCGGAGCAGGAATAACGAGCATAGTCTGTGTAAATCCGGAGAACATGCTCAGATTGGTCAGGACCGGAGCAGCGCCATCACGCTGAGGCAGACAAGCAGATTGTTGACGGCATGCCCGATCATCCCCGGCCAGAGACTGCCGGTCCGTTCGTAGGACCAGGCCCAAATCAGACCGCTCCAAAAGACGCTCAGAAATCCGATCAACCCATAGCCGTGGGCGAGGGCAAACAATGCAGCGCTCAACATTGCAGCCATCCCCCACTGGAAACGCCGCCGGAACACGCCGAACAACAGCCCCCGGAATGCCAACTCTTCAAACACCGGCGCAAAGAGCACATACTCCATCAAGCTGACCATCAGGGTCGGCGACGTGCCCCACACGAGATCCGCATCGAACCATTCGGTCCAATGACTGATCAGATTCAGCGGTTCCGCCATCCGCCCGAGCGCCCACTCGCCGATAAGGCCGGCCGCCACGACCCCCAAAACCGCCAGCCCCAGTTGCCCCACATGACGCGGCTCGAAACTCAGTCCAAATCCTCGCCAGAAGGTTTGTCGCTGCGGCCGAAGCAGGTGGTAATAGGCCAACGCGAGCAGCGGCAGATTCGATAACGGCACCGCCACGACCCGCAACGAAGGAAAGTCGCCGGCCGCAAAGAGAAAGGCCACCGTCAGGAGGGCGCCGACGGCGCCGCCGCGGAGCAATACCCCGGCGCCTAAACGGCCGGCCCACAAGGGCGGCAACGTGGCGGATCCCACCCAAAACATCGCTGAGCCCTTTCCCCGCCGCGCCCAGACCATTAACACGAGCAGACCCATGACCATAAGTGTCAGTTCAAGCAGAGCAACCGCCCGGGAACGCCAGACCAATGCCTCGACCCGTTGCTGAGAGGCGGTCTCGATCGTGACGAGCAGCGGTCGGTCCCCGGCCCGTTCGGCGATACGAGTGGCCAGCCGGCTGTAGAACCAACCAGTGATGGGCTGCTCCGCCAGATAGGTTTGCAGATCGAAGCCGGTGCCGGGAGAGAGCCGTGTGTCCACATAGCCGGCCTGCAAGAGCCTGGCGAATACCGGATAAGGTTCAGCTTGTCGCCCCCAGCGCGAGATTTTCTGACGGATCTCCGGGAGACGTTCCGCTTCGCCTTCCAGGATGGCGAGATGCAGGTCGACAAAGGGATCGGACGATTCTTCGGCAAGTTCGCGGTACCATTCGATGGCCTGCTCTCGATCGTTTGCATCGCTTCCCATCGTCACGTCATAAAGAAACTGCTCCCAGATCGGTAATGTCTTCAACCCGTCTGCCTGGTCCATCAGACGACCGACCATGTGACTCAGCGCCCGTTCGGCATCCGCTACTCGCTCGACCCTCGGGACATCGAACGATAACCAGGCCACCACGGCAATCGAGGCGGAGAGGACCACAGCCGACAACAGGGTGACCGCCCGGGAAAACTCGGGATTGTACGCATGGGGCGGAGGGGGGGCACCGACACAGGGTACCGCGGGCGTCAGTATTTCAGAGATCGAGCCGGTTGATTCCTCAGCGTCCACGAAAACCTCCAAGGGGTAATGCGCGCCGGAGTATACCACCGGCTCCAATGAGGTGAAACTGGAGAGCATGGAAAGGACCCACTGATTCCCACCACAATCCCATGGCTGAATCCCCTCCGGTTTCGCTATACTAGGCCTCTGGTAGCAACAGACCTTCACGCAGGCGGTGGTGCCTCCCCTGACGGCCAGAAACGATCAACCTCGAACATGAGCCTCCCGTCCCAGGATCACGATTTTGTCTCGCCATATCGCCTGCTCATGGGCCCCGGCCCGAGCCTGGTACATCCGCGTGTTTTGCAGGCCCTCTCGCAACCGCTGCTCGGCCATCTTGACCCGCTCTTTCTCGACTTGATGAACGAGATTCAAGCCTTGCTCCGCTCGACGTTCCGGACAGAAAACGAGTTTACAATCGCCTTGTCCGGCACCGGATCGGCAGGCATGGAAGCCGTGATCGCCAATCTCATTGAGCCCGGCAACCGCGCGATCGTAGGGATCAACGGTGTCTTCGGCTCACGCCTGGCCACGATGATTGAACGACAGGGCGGCGTCCCTCTTCGCATCGAAGCGGCCTGGGGCGCCACCATTTCATTGGAGGCCTTGCGGGATCAGCTGTCCCGGTCCGGCCCGGTCAAGGCGGTAGTCCTGGTGCATGCGGAAACATCGACGGGAGCCTGGCAGCCCCTTGAAGAGGTCGGCGCCCTGTGCCGGGCGCACGGTTCCTTACTCATCGTCGATGCCGTGACCTCGCTTGGAGGCATTCCGGTCGAAGTCGACGCCTGGGGAATCGATGCCTGCTACAGCGGCACCCAGAAGTGCCTGAGCTGTCCGCCCGGATTGGCCCCGCTGACGATGAGCTCGCGAGCCATGGAGGTTGTTCGACAGCGACGCAGCCCCTGCCGTAGCTGGTATCTTGATCTGTCTTTGATTGCCGAATATTGGAACGACCGCAGCCGCGCCTATCACCATACGGCCCCGATTTCGATGCTCTACGGGCTTCACGAAGCCCTGCGACTCGTGCACGAAGAAGGACTCGCGCCGCGGTTTACCCGTCATCAGCTCAACAGCGACGCATTGCTGGCAGGACTTCAGCCTCTCGGCCTCATGCCGCTGCCTTCGAAGGGCCATCGACTCCCGATGCTCAATTGTGTCAGGCTACCCGACCGGGTCGATGATACCTTGGTGAGAACGCAGCTGCTCAGGGACTATGGGATTGAAATCGGAGGCGGCTTGGGGCCACTCCGCGCACGGGTCTGGCGCATCGGCCTGATGGGTGAATCCTGCCAACAGGCCCATGTCCTGACACTGCTCAACGCTCTGGAAGGAATCTTCGCACAGCACGGCTGGCTGGAGCAGCCCGGTCGCGCCGTGCAAGCGGCGGTCGAAACCTATACACAATCACAGTTGTCGGTGAGGAGGGGGGCATGAGTCGAAACGGGTTCTGGATCGTCATGGCAGGGGTAGCCGGCTTCGTGGCGGCGATCACCTACTGGGTCATCGCGCTCGCCGTCGCAGAGTCCCGCAAGGCCGATATGGTGGCGCCAGAACGAGTCACCAGTTTCATTCATGCCGTGATCGACGCCAATCGCGCCAACTACACCCAAAACGTCGTGGACAAATTGCACACCCAAGGCGTTGTCGAAGCCCTCGAACATTGGAAAGAAGAGAAGGGTCTTCCGCTGCCGGCCCAATTCCTTCTCGAATCCGGCCGGCTGGTCGCGCAGAAGGACATGAAACTTAGCTTCCGGCTGGCCAGCCTCACCCCGATTTACGTCTGGAACGGACCGAACAGCGAATTTGAACGGCGGGGACTAGAAGCCGTCACGAAGGCGCCGGAGAAACCCTTCACGGGGTTTTATCAGCAGGGCGGGATCCGGTATTTTCAAGGCATCTACGCCGACCGGGCGGTCTCCGAGAGTTGCGTCTCCTGCCATAACGCGCATGCGAACAGCCCGCGGCGAGATTACAAACTCAACGACATCATGGGCGGCGTCATCGTCACCATTCCGATCAGTGAGGCGCCATGACCATTGCCATCCGCCAGATTCGAATCCTCGACGGCCAAGGCCGAAAGGTTGAGCGAGGCACCGTCGTGATTGAGGGCGACCGCATCCTGGCCGTCGGCCCAGACCAGACAATCCGCCTCCCCCAAGGCGCCCGACGCATCGACGGCCGGGGCTTAACGGTCCTCCCTGGTCTCATTGACTGTCATGTCCACTTGTGTCTGGGCGCAGAAGCCGATGTGGTCGCAGCCGTGGAGCAGGAATCCTCGGCAGTCACGCTGTTGAAGGCCGCCGAACTCGCACGCCGCACCTTGCAGGCAGGATTTACCACTGTCCGGGATGTGGGCTTCCGCGACCATGCCGTGTTTACCCTGAAACAGGCCATCGAGTCGGGACTGACACCGGGGCCCCGCATCCTGGCAGCCGGTCTCGCGATCTGCATGCCGGGAGGTCACGCCCGTTTCATCGGGCGCGAAGCAGACGGGGTTGAGGCCGTGCGGGTCGCCGTGCGAGATCAGCTCACGGCCGGCGCGGAGGTCATCAAGGTGATCGCCTCAGGCGGCGTGCTGACTCCAGGCACCTCCCCGGACGAAGCCCAGATGACGGTTGAGGAACTGAGAGCCGCCGTTGAAGTAGCCATCGCCCATGGTCGTCATGTGGCCGCCCACGCCCATGGCGCAACCGGGATGAAAAACGCCCTGCGTGCCGGGGTGCATTCAATCGAACATGCCACGCTCATGGACGACGAGGCAGCCGGTATGATGACCCAACGCGGGGTGTACATGGTCCCCACGCTGTCCGCGCTTGCCACCACGGCCGCCTGTCCGGCCGGCTGCGGCATCCCGGACAGCGCCCGCTCCAAAGCCAGGAACATGGTGAAGCAACACGAGAAGAGTTTCCGCTCAGCCGTGCGGCGAGGAGTCCCGATCGCGCTTGGAACCGATGCCGGCACGCCGTTCAATCATCACGGCGACAATGCGCAGGAATTAGAACGGATGGTCGCCCTGGGCATGACACCCATGGATGCGATGATGACGAGCACCTCCGCTGCCGCGCGGTTACTGCGCCTCTCGGACAAGATCGGCACGATTGAGGCGGGGAAACACGCGGATCTGCTGTTCGTCGAAGGCAACCCGCTGAGGAAGATCGGCCTGCTGCTGCAGCAGGAACGGATTGCGGGAGTCATGCAACACGGGCAATTCGTGTCGGGGCCGCTCTCGCACGCGTGAAAAGTGAACCGTGAACGGTGAGACAGAAAACTTAGCGCCTTCATAACGGGCTCACCTTCTTACGCTTCACGTGTTACCTTTCACCGATCAACATTCACCTGCGTTCGTAGAAGAGCTCCAACGCTGTCGCAAAGCCGTTGATCCGGCCCTTGCGAAACATCTCCTCCAGACGGCCCCGCAACGCGCGAATCCCGCCTGCGTCACCACGCGCAACTACCGCCTGCGACAGCATCATCTGCATTGCCACTTCAAGCAGGCGATGCTTTCGTTGCTCCATTTCAGGGGTGACAAACTCTGCCAGCACCTCCGCCCCGCGCGCCTCAACGATCGGCTCCTTAAACGTGTCGTATCCCTGATGCGCCACCGTGCGTTCACGAATGATGATCAATTCCGATTTGATCCGCGGCACCATTTTCATCAGGACGGTGAATATTTCCTTTCGCCCCTCGTCGAAGAGCTTCTTTTCCATTTCCTCGAGAATCAGCGATGGATCGACGGCCTCAGGCCGGATCTCCTCACCCCAATGCAAGCGATCGTAGGTCCGCCGGCTCTCGGGATCTCCGAGGATTTCATAGGCGGAATTGATCTCGCGGATCTTTTCCTCGGCCTTGCGGTTGTTCGGATTGCGATCGGGATGATGCTCGAAGACGAGCTTCCGGTAGGCTTTCTTGATTTCGTCATCGGAAATGTCCCGCGACACTCCGAGGACACGATAATAGTCGACGCGCGGCATAGTGCGGGAGATTATACCATGTCGCTTCCGCCGGCTTCATCTTGACAGCGTGAATTCCTCCCCGTAGCTTGGCGTCGACTCGATCCGTAGACGGGAGACCGCGGCATGGCCTGGACAGAGGGCGTGACAAAATATCAATGGCTGGTTCTGTTCGTCGCCTGGCTCGGCTGGGTGTTCGATGCCATGGACGCCACGATCTATGCGATCGTGCTCCATCCGGCCCTGCACGAGCTGCTGCAAGCCGGCGCTCCCGGCGCCGAGGTCACGGCCGAACAAATCGGCTGGTACGGCGGCATCGTCTTTTCTATTTTCCTGATGGGCTGGGCCATCGGAGGCACCGGCTTCGGCATGGCCGCCGATTATTTCGGCCGCACCAAAACCCTGATCGCGACCATCCTGATCTATGCGATCTTTACCGGCTTGGCTGCATTCGCGCAGGAATGGTGGCATCTCGCCATCTACCGCTTTCTCACCGCGCTCGGCGTCGGCGGCGAATGGGCTGCCGGCGCGGCGATCGTGGCCGAAACCTGGCCGGAAGACAAACGCGCCAGAGCCGCCGGCATTCTGCAATCCGCTTGGGCCGCCGGGTTTTTTCTTGCCGCCGGATTCAACCTTCTGCTGAAAAACTCCGATTGGCGGATGCTGTTTCTCATCGGAATCCTGCCGGCCTTTGTGGCCCTCCTCGTCCGCCGGTGGGTGAAAGAACCGGAACGCTGGGTACAGGCCCACGAGGCGGAGGCACGGTCGGCCCACAGCAGCGTCATGCATCTCGTCGAGTTGTTCCAGCCGTCCCTACGCCGCGATACCCTGGTCGGCTCAACCCTGGCCTTCGTGGCGGTGTTCGGACTGTGGGGCGCCACCAACTGGGCGCCCACATTGATCCGCGCCATGCCCGATCTTCAGGGACAGGACCCCGCCACGCTCACCGCGAAGGTGAGTTATGCCATCATGGCGCTGAACGCCGGCGCCCTCTTCGGATATCTGGGATTCGGACCGCTGGCAGAACGATTCGGGCGCCGCCCCGTGTTCGGATTGATGTGCCTCGGCAGCCTCGTCCTGCTTCCGGTCACCTATTTTGTGCCGCACAGTTATGCGGAAGTCTTGCTATTATTGCCGATGCTCGGGTTTTTCAATAACGGCATCTTCAGCGGCTTTCCGATCTACCTGCCCGAGCTCTATCCGACGCGGCTTCGTGCGACCGGCGCCGGCTTCTGTTTCAACGCAGGCCGCGTGCTCGCCTCTGCAGCGCCCTTCGTCACCGGCTGGCTCGTGACCATGCTTGGATCGTTCAACAATGCCGCGAGCACCATCGCGTTGATCTATTTGCTGGGCTTGGCCATACTCCCCTTTGCAACGGAAACCAAAGGCAGACCGCTACCGGAGTGAGACTCGATGACTATCCTATCGAAACGTCAAGGGACATGCTGTGACTGCTGCCTCTCGCATAGTCCAGCTCAGTGAGTCTGCGCTGACCGTGGAGTTCGGGAACACCATTGACGTCCGCACAAACGAACTGGTGTTGGCCTTTACTGCTGCGGTGGAACAGACCGCGATCCCCGGTTTCTTGGAAGTGGTGCCGACCTACCGATCCGCCACCATCTATTTCAATCCCTTGCGTACCAATACAGCTGCCATTGCCGAGCAGGTGCGCGCGCTCATGACGAACGCGACCACTGCGCCGTCCCGCGCTTGCACCACTCACACCATCCCCGTCTGGTACGGAACTGCTGCAGGGCCGGATCTACTCGATGTGGCCACGCAAGCCGGACTGACACCTGCGGAAGTCGGCGCACTCCATGCCTCCGTGACCTATCGCGTCTATATGCTGGGATTTAGCCCCGGCTTTCCCTATCTGGGTAGCGTGCCGGATCGCATCGCTGCATCGCGCCTTCCGACGCCGCGCAAACAGGTCGCCGCAGGGTCTGTGGGTATCGCAGGCACACAAACCGGCATCTACCCTCAGGCCAGCCCCGGTGGATGGCGCATCATCGGGCGGACCCCGGTTCTGCTGTTCAGCCTCATCAGGCCCAAGCCGTTTCTGCTCGCCCCGGGCGACGAGGTGCAATTCGTGCCGATTGATGAGGAAGAATTTAGACAACTGTCCGCCGACTACGCATGACGAACTCCCGGAGCATCGACCTGAACTGTGATGTGGGGGAAGCCGCCACGCCGGAACAACTGGATGTGGAAACCCGTCTCATGGCCTACGCGACCTCGGTGAATATCGCCTGCGGGGTGCATGCGGGCCATGCGGCACTGATGCGCAGTACCGTGCAACTGGCCCGACAGTATGATCTGGCGATCGGCGCCCACCCAGGATTGCCGGATCGAGGATCCCGTGGACGCCGCGAGCAGCCGCTGTCTCCTTCGTTCGCGCAGGACTTGATCCTCTCACAGGTGAGTGAATTGATGGCCATCGGTCAGACGGAAGGCATCCGACTCTCCCATGTGAAGCCGCATGGGGCCCTATACAACATGGCGGCACGGGACCTGACGCTCGCGGAGGCCGTCGCTGCGGGTATCGCCCGATTCGACACACGGTTGATTCTCGTCGGCTTGGCCGGCTCAGCACTCCTCGCCGCCGGACAAGCCTATGGGTTGGCGGTCGCCGCCGAAGGATTTGCCGATCGAGGCTACCAGGCTGACGGTTGTTTGTTGCCACGGGATCAGGAGTATGCGCTCATCCACGATGAATCGACCGTGGTCTCACGCGCGCACGCGCTGGTCCACGAGGGCACCATCGCCGCCGCCGACGGTTCATTGCTCCATCTCCATATCGATACTCTCTGTCTCCACGGTGACACCCCCGGCGCAGTCCGGTTGGCCCATGCACTGAGAACCATGTTCGACGATGCAGGGATATCCATGATCCGGTTAGATCATGCCCCATAAACAGCCGACCATCCATGTGTTGCGCCCCGGCCTCTTCACGACCGTTCAGGATCTCGGCCGTTACGGCTACCAGCGGTTCGGCGTGTCGGTGAGCGGCGCGATGGATCCCTGGGCGCTCACGGTCGGCAACCGTTTGCTCGGCAATCCTGACCAGGCCGCCGGTCTGGAAATCACGCTCCAAGGGCCCGAGCTGTTGTTCGAGCAGGCCTTGCCCATCGTCATCACCGGCGCAGACCTCTCGCCCACCAGCAACGGCCTCGCCGTTCCCATGTGGACCGTGGTCGCCATGCAGGCTGGAAGCCGATTGCAGTTCGGGATGCGACGACAGGGCGCCCGTGCGTATCTCACCGTGGCCGGCGGCATCAACGGCCCGCTGATGCTCGGAAGCCGATCGACGCATGTGCGGAGCGGATTAGGCGGACTGGCCGGTCGCGCGCTGAAGAAATGGGATCAACTAGAGGCGGGGCCGGCCACGCGCGCCGCCCCACACTACGTAAGCCGCGCGCTGCCGGAACCGAATCGGCCACGGTATCCGAACTCGCCTACCGTGAGAGTCATGCCTGGCCCGCAATTCGATACATTCACGAGCGAGGCCTTGCAGACACTGGCCGGAAGACCCTACAGGGTCACTGCAGAATCCGATCGGATGGGGTATCGTTTGGAAGGCGCGGGTCTGCCGCACCGTGCCTCGGCCGACATCATTTCTGAGGCCGTCAGCATCGGAAGCATTCAGGTACCGTCGAGTCGGCAGCCGATTTTATTGATGGCCGACTGCCAACCTACGGGCGGATATGCGAAGCTCGCCACGATGATCAGCGCGGATCGTTCCCTCGCGGCACAACTGTCTCCTGGAGACAGCCTTTTATTTCTGATCGTCAGCGCAGAGCAGGCATCTGAACTATTTCGGTCGGTTCACGCCGAACTTGACCGGCTGCTGCCTCCGCACTGCTTCTGAGCAGTTCCCTCACTGCGTGCAGACCACTGCAAGCGATTCGAGCGCAGGCCCCATCGAACGAGAGGGCCTGCCAATGCGTAGAGTCCTTGACATTGCCCTGAAGCGATCTATTATTATTCCTATGGACACCACACTGACTCCTCGACAAATTACCCACGATGAGAAAAAGGCGGCTGAGGCCGCTTTCGCTGGTCGCCCATTCAATCCGAAATGGTCGGACGCGGCTCGCATCGTTTATGACGGCCTTCTCGCCGCGATGGGGAAAGAAGCTCGGGCCGTCGACATCCACGACGAACTCGAGCCGGTTGAGCCGCTGGCTTAATCCCCTTGCGTCGTGTCGTCGGCTTGGGGATGCGGTCACCCCGCGCCATGCTACGCGGCCGCCCCGTAGCATGACCGAGACTGACGTCCCCGCGCCGAGGGCAGGTCTACGAGTTTGATCGAGATCGATCTGCCAACTCCTTCACCAGCATCCGTTCCTCGGCCTCACTGTTCACCTCGCCATCCAAGCGTGCCTCGGTCAACCGCGCAAGAATTGTGCGGTAGAGTGGCCCAGGCCTCAACCCAAACGTTTTCAGTTCCTTTCCTGTCAACGCCGGTTTCACATCACGATATGCGGTGAGATACATGGACAGGTGCCGCTTGGCCAACTCAGACGTGTTCTTAGCCAGGAGGAACACGAGGCACTCCTCGGACAGGCCGGTTAACAATCCGACCGTTTCCGATGGTCGAAGCGGCGCACGCCGGCTCAGTGTCCGACAGACCGGCTGCGTGAGGAACCTGGCTTCGGTAATGGCGGCCCGTTCCGCTTCGGTGAACGGAAATCGTTTGAGGAAGTCACGGACGGCTTGATCCGGCATGACCTCGGCCAAGGCCATGGCGTAGACCACCCATCCGTTCATGGTCCGATCAAGACAAGAGAGCCGGTACCAGTCCAACGCTGCTTCCAACTCGATGAGCCGCCGATCCAATCGAGGCGACCATGTCAGCTTCGGATGAATGAATTGCAACAGATCAAGGTCGGCCAGACGACGAACGGCATGCCTGGGCCTGCGCTCTGAGAACAACAACCGCAACTCCTCCAAGAGTCGCTGGCCGGAAAGCCGATGGAACAACTCCATCTTTACCGCGCCTTTGATCAACGCCAACGTGTCCTTGCTCAACTGAAAGTCGAATCGCAATTCGAACCGTATGGCCCGAAAGACCCGGGTCGGATCCTCGACAAAACTTAAACTATGCAGCACCCGGATCAGATGCTCTTTCAGATCACGTTGCCCGCCGTAAAAATCAATCAGTTGACCGAACGTTCGCGGCTTGAGCGCCACCGCCAACGTGTTGATGGTGAAGTCCCGCCGGTAGAGATCTTTCTTGATGGAACTCTGCTCAACCGTCGGCAAGGCCGTCGGGTACTCGTAATACTCGGTCCGAGCCGTTGCCACATCCAGCTTAAACCCGTTAGGCAGAAGGACCACGGCCGTTCCAAACCGCTCATGAACCTTAACCCGCCCTGCCCGCTCCTTCGCCAGCGCACGCGCAAACGCAATCCCGTCGCCCTCGACGACGAGATCGACATCGAGATTGTCCAGACCCAGCAAGAGATCGCGGACAAACCCTCCGACAACATAAACCGACAGGCCCAGCCGGTCACCTAATTCTCCTGCTGCCCGCAGCAGGTCGTGCACATCGAGGGGCAACCGATCGCGTAACAATCCTTTCAGATCCCGCCGTCGCACCCCGCCCGTGGATTCCAGTCCCATCAAAGCTTTCGGTTTACCACGGCCGCCCGCCAGCACATCGTCATGCAGACTGCGGAGCAGATCGGTCCGGGTGATGACGCCAACCGTTTTGCCATCGGACAGTACCGGTACGAAACGCTGATTCAATTCAATCATCCGCGTTTCGATGTCATGGAACGGCGTATCCGGCTGCGCGCTATACTGACCGCTGCTGGCCAGATCCTTGACTCGTTGCTCTCCCAGCTGATGAAACAGGGCTTTCTGGACGATCTCCCGTGAAATCGTGCCGACGTATCGTCCCTTCGCATCCACCACCGGCAGAACGTTGACCCCATAGGCCGTCATGGATCGCTCAGCCTCCCCGACCGTCGCATCCGCGGGGATCGATTTGACGGGCGCCGTCATGACATCCCGCGCCAACAACGTGGGGCGGTAGCGCTCTGTGAGCAGACCTGCCAGTTGTTCCTGCACTTCCACCAGCGTCCGGCCTTTCACGCTGGCGGCGGCTGCCACGGCATGTCCGCCGCCGCCAAACTCGCGCGCGATCCACGCCACATCGATCTCGGGTCTGCGACTCCGCCCGATAATTTCGACCTTCTCTTCCAGGGCAATCGCCACGATGACCGCATCAAGTCCCTGCAATTCCGCGAGCCGCTGAACGGCCTCGGCAAGGTCCCCCGTATACCGATCGTAGGCACTCGACGCGACAAGAATTTTACGGCCTTCCAGGTAGTAGATTTCTCCAGACTGTAGCAAATCGTTCAGCAGGGCGATCAGATCCGGATCCAACGGATGTTGCAGGATCTCCGCGACTACGTTCAAATCAGCGCCTGCGCGCAGGACAAACGCCGCCGCCTCCAGATCGCGTGGAGTCGTCGACGGGTAGGCGAGCGACCCGGTTTCTTCATAAAGCCCGAGCGCCAGCACCGTCGCTTCAGACGCCGTGAGCGCCACCTGCTGCGCTTTCAATCGCTCGACCAGCAACGTGGTAGTGGCTCCAACCGGTTCAACATGCCGCTCCGTGATCGAAGGCCAGGCCGGCTTCTCTGATTCCTCTCCGGTTCCATGGTGGTCAAACAGATGCACTTCCAGCTCCCCACGCGAGCTGAGGACCTTCAGCGGACCAAGCCGATCCGGATCCTGCGCATCTACCACAATCAACCGGCGCACACGTTCCAGCGCCAGGTCCCTAAGGCGGCAAATGTCCACCTTGTGATGAGCCAGAAAATTTCGCACCGATTCCTGCGCACCGCCGGGGAACACGAGGACAGCGTCGGGAAAAAGTTTTCGAGCCGCAACCATGGAGGCCAACCCGTCAAAGTCTGCATTCAGATGAGTCGTGATGAGATCCATCCCGGCATTCTAGCAGGATCGAGCGAGTCGATTCAGGCGTGGCGTGAGAGGCCCATGAAAAACGCGGCGCGGTTTGCAGAGACGATGGCCTGGGTGAAAACAACCATGCCGTCCACAAGTTGACTTGTGGACGGCATGGAGGCACTCGACAGGAAGCACGAGCGCGGATACCGGTGTAGCCGGCCAGGCTGAAATTCGCTCGGCAGCCGACCACGGCACCGGCTACAGACGTTATCGCTGCTGGCGGTCGTGCTTCTGGCGAGCAATGTGGCGCGACGCACCATCCTGCGCGTGATTGATCCGGGCGCGCTCCTTCTTCGTCACGACGCCGTCGGACTTTGCCTTGTCTTCCATCTTATTGATGTGTTCCTGCTGGTTGTTCAAACGGTTGGCCTCGCGTTCATTCAGCTGACCGCTGGCAATTCCCTGATCGATCCGCCTTTCCTGGTTGGCCTGCCGCTGATCAATCCTGGGCGTCTCCGTCTGCGCAAATACGAATGCCGGGGCACACAACGACAACAATGCCGCACTCCAGATGACCTGCTTCATACAACCTCCTTTGGTTAACACCACTTGCCTGCCACCCATTCCAACGTACAAGGACACCCGTTGGTTGACAATCGAAATGGCGCTTTCCTGTGGAAGCGGCCGAGAGAGTTCGTCACGAAAGAACCGCGGGAGACTGCATCTCACCGAATATCCTGAAAAAACACACGGGGAAGGTACGGCAGCTTGAATTCCACATGCAGGATGATCAGCAAGACGCGGAAGAAGCTTCGCCAGATCCCCATTTTGAGAAACTTGCGGGCATCGGTCACGACAGGGGAGGACAGGAGTATCGGCATCGTGACTTTCAGCAGGTTCTCGCCGAACGCCACGTCTTCCAGGATGGGCTGATCGGGAAATCCACCGAGCCGCTCGAACAACTTCCTACGCACGAATAACGCTTGATCGCCGTAGATGATACGGCTCCTGACACAGCGAAAATTGTCGAGCCAGGAAATCAGCCTGAGCCGCCAGTCTGAACCGGAGAATCGGTGACAAAATCCGCCGGCCTGGATAGCCGGATTCACGTCCAACGCGTCGAGCTGACTCAGCGCATCGATCGGCAACAGCGTATCGGCGTGGAGAAAGAGCAGCCACTCGCCACGTGCGAGCGTCGCGCCCGCATTCATCTGAGAGGCCCGCCCTTTAGGCGCGGTCACGAGTGTGAACGAAATCGGGGCTGGCAGTCGACGGACGAGGGAACATTGCCGAACGATCTCACACGTGTTGTCGCTGCTCCCTCCATCGACGACGATCACTTCATATTCGCCGGCTTGCTCGAGGAGGCGGCGCAACGTAGCGGGCAACGCCCGTTCTTCGTTATAGGCAGGAACGACGACCGAGATCATGTCGTCAACCAGGCGGGCAAAACCCCCCGCACATCCGCCGCCCACGCAGACGCATCCTCGTCGATCGTCGCGAAGAGATCGCAGAGCGTGAGAACCATGGCTTCGGTCAAGGCCAAGTAGTCCTGCGCTTGCCGGCGAAGATCGGCGGCATCCCGCTCGCCATCAGTCATCGCACGCTCCAGCAGACGCCGTCCGAAACCGTGATGGGCCTCTTCCTGATGTAAGAGGATACGGCGCAACTTTCGAAACGGGGCCTGCCGCTTTTCGAGACCGGCATCAATACGAGTGAGAATCGCTTCCCCCAGCCCCTCGAGAATGACTTGCTCGGCCAGAAGACTCTCCAGCCAATCGCCACGTTCGAGCGCCTCAGTGAGCAGCCGGCGATATTCCTCAAGCGCCGGCAGGACCGGAGTTGCGCCCAGGTGGCGGGGGGCAAGCCATGTGATCGCTCCACGAAAGACGAGCGCATGCATCGCCTCCTGCCTGGCCTGTGTCGCCAAAAATCGCCGCGCCTTCGAATCGGGCGCAAGGACCGCCTGGCTCTGCGCGCAGGCGTGCGCCATCCGCTCGCCATATTCAAGAAACGCCAACAGGCGGGCTATGGGCACTCGCTCACCGGGCAATACCACCATGCGCACCTCCTTGAGAGCCGGGGGCCGGACCATTCAAGCTCCAATCGTACTCAAGAAACTCTACTCTGTAGTCGCCCATCGACAGGTCCTGTTTCAACGATGGGTCCTGCACATAGGCGGCAATGAACTTCAGCACCGACCCGGAGCGCGCTTCAAAATCCTTGGCAAACCATTGAAAGATCATGGACAGCGCGGCTGTCCTCCGGGACTGGTCAAAGCGGTTACGTGACGGGTCGTTGATAAACTCCCTCGTGACTTGGTCCAGTTGGGAATCGAGATGAGGGCCCTGGTAAACCCATGGCTGCAGTTTCGGGCAAGACGCTGAGGCACACACGATCGCAAAATGCATCCGGGGATCGTGGAATTGGGCAATCAGAATCTCACGCTCCAGGCTGTACAGATTCACGGTCTCACCGCCGACGGAATACTTATTCGCGATAAAGTACTTGTACCTGCCGAATAGGGTGGACGGCGTGTAGCCGTCCAGTATGCCCTGTACCGCAAACGCATTGTAGGCGTTGATCCAGAACGCCAACCGATCCGGCATCGGCAGCCCGTTCGGATCCACCCGATCCAAAAGCGCCAGATAAGACGCGACCTGGCCCTGCCGGGAGATCTCCGGGTACTCAACCACTCCGTCTCGGACATGCGCTTTTAACACCTCCTCCCAGAGCCGGTGGGACACCTGACCGAGGGGGAGCGGGCTCGAGGGAGTGAACGTTGTCGGCACGGTCGAACAACCCGCGATCAGTATTGCAGCCAGACCTAGCCAAAATCGCCGCATGGGCCTCTCCTTTTCTTAGAGTCGCACCGGAGTGCGCCATGCCGTGATCGGATGACGCAGGACCGTCCCGATCACCCGTCCATCGAGACGGTTGCAGGAAGAACAGTCTGAACACGCTTGAATCTGGGTCCGGTTGAAACGACCGAGGATCTCTCGATAGGACGTATCACGGAGGTTCCCCGCGGACGACAGTGCCAGACAGGGTGAGACATTGCCTGAGGCGTCAATCGCGATACTATACCGCCCTGCATCGCAAGGCTCGAGCTGTTCGCCACGCAGCCACACGATGTTATCTACGACGAATTGCCGGAAGTAACCGGGAGCGATCAGATCCTCTTCCAGAAGGCGTTCGAACACACGAACGGCGGCAGACCGGTCGTACACCAATGTCGCATCCTCCTTGCCGTAGAGTCCCACGTTCCAGTGATAGGCTCCCACGACCGGGAGAAAGCCTCGCGATTTCGCAAATCGCACGACGTCCGGCACCTCATCGCGATTCACTTCGCTTACGATACAGGTGAGGAATTTCGGGGACGGGTATTGGGTCAGCAGGTCAAGCCCGGACAGGACCTGAGGTAACTGATCGGCTCCTCGAATTCGTCGATATCGGGCACGATCAAGCGTGTCGAGGCTGATCGACAAGGGCATGCGAAGTGCGGCAAACCTTTCGACGAGGCTTACCGTGAGCCTGGTTCCGTTGGTAATCATCGTCACAGAGAGTCCCAACGAGACGAGATCCTCCAGGATGTCCGCGAGGTCGGTGCGCAGGAGCGGTTCGCCGCCCTGGACAAGGACGAATCGAATGCCTTCCGCATAGAGATCCGCAAAGATGCGTCGAATTTCTTCGCGTGTCAGTTCGTACCGCCCCTGATTCAAGGGGAGATCGCAATACCCGCAGGCCGAGTTACAACGAAGGGTCACCTGGAAGGTGGCCAGGATCGGCCGCCCTCGCAACAGGTTCATAAACGTGGTGAGCGGCTGTTTCAAATTCACGACGTCTTCGGCGGCAAACGTGGGCATATTTGAACATCTCTTGCCATTTTCCACCACGGCTTCGGCGCCCCTGTTCAGCACAACGGAACGCAATCGGCACCAATCCGATCGATTCTGCACATCGAATGCCCGTCTTTCTGGCATACGGCTTGCTGACTAGGTCATTGACAAATAGTCGGTCTCATCCCAAGGAGGATTGTATGTACGCCACGGCTCGGATTTCAGTGCTCACCACCGCAGTAGCCGTTCTCGCAGCCGTCGTCTGTGTCGTAGCGCCCGCGTCGGCGAAAGATAAGGAGAAAGGCAGCCAGCATTCCAAGCATGCGACCACCACGTCTGCCGCTGCAGCCTCATCACTCCTGGGATCGCTTCCCCAGCAACCTCCGGCTCCGAAGCCGGGCCAATACGACTCGAAACCCGGAATCGCTTGGAAAACGGTCGGCGGCACCGTCAAAGAGATACAGGGGGAAACCTATACGGTCGAAGACTATGACGGTAGCCAAATGAAAGTGCGAGTCGGGCAAGGCACCAAACACCTCCGGGGCAACAAAAAGGTAGGCGACACCATTCGGGCTGAAATTACCCACGGTGGCTTCGCAAATTCAATTCAATAACCTGCTGACTCTGCGAACCCGCATCGGCTCGCCGGTGTCCTGGAGAGGCCAACCCTGCACAGGTCGGCCTCTCCCCACCGCTTTTTCGAGCATGCTCCCCATACTCTTCACTTCGGCGCCCGCACAAAGACAATATCGCCGTAATAGGCCACGGCGCGCTCCTTCGTATTGTCCGTATCGGTCATGATCGCGACGCCGCTGATCGCCGGCGGCTCCTCACCGAAAGCCAACTTATAGTCCTCATAGACGTTCCGCTCTTCTTCGACCCAGGAACCGATCCGTTGAGCACCGCTCTCCACGACGATCATCTTGGCAAAGCTGGTGAAGGCATTGTCCACCACCGTGCCGATCAGGCTCTTGCCGTCCCAAATGTAGTTGAGTGCGCCGATGGGAATATCTCCGAACAGCGCTTGCCCGGCTTTGTATTTTAATTTGCGTCCAATACTCACCTTGTCCGGCTCATAAGCAAAAGTAATATAGAGCCGCGCTGGATAATCATCGCCACCCTTGCGATTGACATCGCTTTTCTGCAGAAGATTCTCCACCTTCCAGCGCCAACGGACAGTCGGATATTCGCGCGGATCGATCGTCACGGCTTTGGTCAGTCCCGAGGCGCTCGCCTCGCTCACCGCCTTCACCACAGAGAAGGCGCCGTCCTTCACCACTTCATACTGTGTGTGCCGCTCGATCTTCGTGAACGTCAGCGGCGTCCAACCGTCCGGCAATGCAACACCCACCGCCGCAGTGGAAAATGTTCCCACCGCAAGCCGCTCCGGCTCTTGCGCGAAGCCGACCACTATTGCACCCAGCAATAAGACAGGGAGGATCAGCCCGATGCGCATCATAGACCTCTCACCGCCTCAACCAGGCAAACAGCCTGGCCAGCACGATCTTGGTTCGCGGGGTGAAATGCGCCTTGCGCCAGAGGTTAATAGCCTTCTTGATGACTTCGGCCCGGGTGGGATACGGATGGATCGTAGCGGCAATCGTCTTGGCACCGGCCCCGGCCTTCATGGCAACGGACAGTTCGCTGATCAGATCACCGGCATGCGTCCCCACAATCGTCGCGCCAAGAATCTTATCGGTCCCTTGCTGGATGTGAATACGGGCAAAACCCTCTTCCTCACCATCGAGGATGGCGCGATCGACGTCGCTGAACGTATAGGTATAGGTTTCGACCTCCAACCCCTTCTTCCTGGCATCCGCTTCGTACAAGCCGACGTGGGCAATCTCCGGAGCGGTAAAGGTGCACCAGGGCATGATTAGCGAATCCATGCTCGCATATCCCAGCCCGAAAGGATGCGGAAACAACGCGTTCTGAATGACGATTTGCGCCATCGCGTCCGCCGCATGGGTAAATTTGTACCGTGAACAAATGTCGCCGGCGGCATAGATACGCGGGTTCGTCGTCTGCAGTCGCTCGTTTACTTTCACGCCGGTGTTGTCATATTCAACCCCGATGGTCTCCAACCCCAAGCCATGGACGTTCGGGGTACGGCCCACCCCCACCAGAATTTCATCCACAGTCAGATCGTATTGCCGGCCATGTGAATCGACGATAAGCCGTTTGCCGGCGGCTGTTGGCTCCACCCTCAGATCCTTCCCGCAACAAAGCAGCGTCACGCCGTCACGGACTATTGACTGATGTACGAGTTCCGCCGCATCCCGATCTTCATTCGGCAGGATGCCGTGCATGGCCTCAATGAGAGACACGCGACTGCCGAAACGCGCCATGGCCTGCGCCAGTTCGCATCCGATCGGCCCCGCCCCGATCACTCCGATCCGTGCCGGTAGCGCGATGAGCGAAAAGACGGTCTCGTTCGTGAGGTATCCCGCCTCTTCCAAGCCTGGGATAGGAGGCGCTGAAGCCTTTGCGCCCGTGCACACCGCCGCTTTGACGAAGGCCAGGGTCCGGTTGCCCGCCGGGCCTTCCACCGCCACCGTGTCCTGGCCGCTAAACCGGGCTTCGCCGATATAGACATCCACACCCAGCGACGTGTAACGGTGCGCAGAATCCATATGGCTGATCCTGGCCCGCAGTTGTCTGATCCTGGCCATCGCCTCGCCAAAATCGTAGGTCACCCCGGATGGAATGTGGGCACCAAAAGCCGGCGCATCACGCAGCTGCGCCCAGACATTTGCGGCGCGGATGAGCCCTTTGGATGGAACACAGCCTACATTGAGGCAATCTCCGCCCATCAAGTGACGCTCGATGAGCGCGACCTTTGCGCCCACTCCTGCGGCGATCACCGCCGTCACCAACCCTGCGGTGCCGGCCCCGACTACGACGATGTTGTACCGACCATCCGGCTCGGGATTTACCCAGTTGGATGGATGCACATTGCCCACCAATTTCCGATTGTGCTCGTCATCCGGCAAAACCAGATGCTGACTATCGGGGGTCATCGAAGACATGGGCACTACCTTTCTGCCTGCCCGCTGGGCATGTCGCCCGGGAGAGCGTTCTATTCAGGCCGACTTGCCGGAGAATTTCTTGTACAGGATGGGCACCAACGCCAGAAGTCCCAATAGGGTAAACGCCATCAGCACATTTGGAGACACGATTTCTTTGAGCGAATTGATCGTGCCAAGTTGACGCCCCGCGTAGGCAAACACGAAACTTCCTGGAATGATGCCCAAGGACGTAGCCGCCACGTAGGTTCCAACGTTGACCCGAGTCAATCCTGACACCATATTGACTAGAAAAAATGGGAACAGAGGAATCAGCCGCAGGGTCATAAGATAACTGAATGCATTTTTGGCAAACCCCTCCTGAATGGGCACCAGCCGACTCCCGAATTTCTGTTCAACCCAATCCCTCAGAAGGTAACGCGCGACCAGAAACGCCAGTGTCGCCCCGACGGTCGCGCCGACATTCACATACAGCGTTCCCAGCACGCTGCCGAAGAGAAATCCTCCAGCCAGGGTCATGATCGCCCCGCCGGGCAATGAAAGGCCGACCACCGTGCAGTAGGCCAACACAAAAATGGCAACGGCTGTCGGATAGTTCGCTTCTGTAAACGCTAGCAGTTGATCGCGGTTGGCCTTCAGTTCATCCAGCGAGAGATAATGGCCGAGGTCAAAATAAAAAAATGCCGCTACTCCCAGCCCTACGAGAAGACCCAGCCGCGGCTTGCCGAGCCTCCCCTCTGTCTTGGATGTGGAAGGTTCTGCAGAAATGGTCATAGCGCTCCTGTGCTCCGTGGCGGTATCATCGTGTCTCCTTGCTCATGTGTCAATCTTTCGTACCTGCAGTCCCACCATGTGTCTCTCCTAGTCGGCAAACAACGACAGAGCTTACAAAAATGCCCGGCTATTTCGACCACACGGGGTGAAACACCAGAGAACAGGCGTACCGCTCCCATCGAGCCGCTCAAGTCCGCTCTGCCTCCCACCGAAAGAACTCTTGAAGACAGGGTGTGAGTGGAGGTAATGTCGGGATGTATTCGCTCATTGACGTCCTGGACGCTGCCATGCCGACAACACATTCGGTTCCACAGCAGACCCATACCTCGCACCCCGTCTACGAGACCGCTTTCCATGTGTGGATGCGCCCCTGCCCCCACTGCAGCTCACGTCTAAGAAAGGATTCACCTGAAGAATCATGGCGTTGTGGCTGCGGTTGGCACACGGAGTAAAGTGGTACAATTACGTCATATCAGGGGGGTGATGTCATGGGACCGCTCTCGGTGCACGACATGAAAGGTGGATTTTTCCTCCTCGCAAGCTTCGTCTTGCTGGCTACGATTTGCGCCATTGCCGCGCTGGGTACGTTGATGCGCCCGCAACGCTGGTGCGAACGAGAAACCAGGCTGCACGTCTGACCGCCGCGTGGCCTAGCCTCCATCGGGGCTTGGTCATGTGCAGCTTTCGTCTGCGGTCTGGCTCTTCTCTGCGCCATCATCCTCCTCTCATCACTCCGCCGCCATCCGAACCATTCCACACACTCACTCACTGACCTTCCCATCCCGCACTGTCACAGTCCAAGACCATCCATGGCCAGCCCTGAACGGCACGACCCTTGTAAGATCAGGGCTTCTTGTCCTACTCTGTAACCAGGGAGGCCGGGGATGGATCAAAATGACCGTTTCATCAAAACTAAGGAAAACTGGGCTAAAGCCGGACGCGGAGGAGAAGAGCGCGAGGTCTTTTATGAAGGAGACGACCGGCTCCCTCCTGGCCAGCATCTTGTGGAAACCTGGCCGGTGCTCGACCTCGGTCAAAAGCCGGACATTCCCCTCGCTGAATGGAACCTGACTATCGGCGGCGCGGTGACCGTTCCTGTGACCTGGACCTGGGCAGACTTTCTTGCACAGCCACAATTCAAGGACACATCCGACTTTCATTGCGTGACCTCTTGGAGTCGCTATGACAATGAATGGGAAGGGGTCAGCTTCAAACAACTGATGGCTGTGGTCCAACCGCTTTCCTCGGCCAAGTTTGTCCTGTTCAAATCCTACGACGATTACACAACCAATTTACCGCTCAACGCCTGCCAGGACGACGACGTCCTGCTCACCTATAAATGGAACGGACGCCCGCTTACGAAGGAACACGGCGGCCCGGTTCGCATGATCATCCCGAAGCGATATGCCTGGAAAGGCGCCAAATGGATTAAGGAGATCACCTTCTCCGATCATGATGAGAAGGGCTTCTGGGAAGTGCGGGGATATTCGAATAGCGCCTTCCCCTGGAAAAACGATCGATACGGGTGAGCCTCCGCCTGTGAGCACGACTCCATCGGTGAACTCCAACGCTATACAGCGCATTGAGATCTGGCCGGTTGATATTCCGATCACTGATCCCTTCGTCGTGGCCACCGGCGCCCGGATGACCGCGCAAAACCTGTTCATGCGAGTGACCTTGCATGATGGGACTCAGGGCATCGGGGAAGCCGCGCCGTTTCCCGAGGTCGGAGGCGAAGATCGAGTCACTTGTCTCGCCGCTGCCAGGAAACTGGCGCAGACCCTGGTCGGGCAATCCGTCGCAGACTATGAAGCCCTCGCAGACCGGCTTCACGAACAGGCCCCGCTCCATCCCGCCGCCAGGTGCGGATTGGAAACGGCCATGCTCGACGCCCATTGTCGATCGCAGCAGATCCCCCTCTGGCAACTGTGGGGACAAGCCGATGTCCGGGAGCGGGAAACAGACATCACCATCCCGATCTGCAATCTTGAAAAGACGCTCGCCCTCTCGCGCGGCTGGTATGCCCAAGGCTTCCGTCTGTTCAAGATGAAAGTCGGAAGCGATGTGGAGGAAGACATTCGCCGCTTACAGGCCGTGCACGACGCACTTCCCGGGATCGGCTTTATCGGGGACGGCAATCAGGGCTTCTCCCGAGAAGACTGCATCCGCTTTGCCGGCGGGGTGAAGCAATTCGGAGGGCGGCTGGTACTCCTGGAACAGCCTGTCGTGCGCGATGACCTCCAAGGGCTTCAGGCCATTCGGCATCTGACGGGCATTCCCGTGGCCGCTGATGAATCCGTGCGATCCCTGGATGACGCGCACCGGGTCGCCCGAATGCAGGCCGCCGACTACATCAACATCAAGATCATGAAAACCGGCGTGATAGAAGCCCGGCGCATTGCCGCCTTCACCCGCTCGGCCGGCCTCCGCCTCATGGTGGGCGGCATGCTCGAAACCCGCATCGCGATGGGATGCTCGTTCAGTCTCGTGCTGGGCTTAGGCAGCTTCGACGTGCTGGACCTGGACACACCGCTACTCCTCTCGGCTGACCCCGTTATAGGCGGCTATCGCTACAGCGGTCCTCGACTCCGACCCTGGCATGAATCGGGGCTTAACATGCAAATCCCCTCTGCCTCCGACTGCATGACCATTCAATAGCCACGGATCTGGCGCATCAACAACAGCGGGCCATTCCCTCCCGGCAGTGCCCTGCAGCTTTCCCGAAATATTTTGCCGTTTTTTGACTTTTCTGAAAAATTAGTCTGAGGCACCGTGGCTCCGCAGAAGCGGACCACCTCTTGCACATACTGGCACTGTACGTACCTGAGAGGAACGTCTCATGCAATCAATCACTCCATGCCTGCGCCCCGCATCTGTTTCCACGCTGAACATCCTGGCCATCGCAGTCTGTTGGATGGTGGGAAGCGCTGCGTTGACGCTGGGAGGCTGTGTCTCCCAACAGACCTATGACACCGCCAGGCACGAAGTCAAAGCGCGGGCCGGTGAACTCGCTCAGACGCAAGCCGACATCCAGAGCCTGGAACAAGAACGAGTTGCGGCACACCTCGCCAATCAACGCGAGGAACGCGCGCTCGCCACCCTCAAGAGCGAGTTGAAAAAGATCCAGGCCTCCTATGACGAGCTCCATAAAACCAATCAGACCAAACTCGCACTCTTGGAACACAACATCACCACATTGCGCGCCAGACATCAGGCCATGTTGAAGGAAATCAGCGAGACGAAGCGGATCGAAAAACGGTTGAAGGCCCTCACGGCACAGCGCGAGCAAACCATGGCCCCACAGCAACCGGGACCGGAAAGTCTTGCGACCACGGTAAACAGTATGCCGCAAGAACCGCACCTGGTTGCGGTTATTACACCCCAGCTCTCGCAGACTGATACTTTGCTGCCGCCGGTCCCTGCGGCCACTCCGTCCCAAGCACCCCCTACACCGGCCACGAGCGTTGCGCCGGCACCGGCGACTCCCCAACCCACGCCGGTCGTCGCGCCACCCACACCCAATGCACCGGCAAAGACGAGTCAGACTGCGGCTGTTGCGGCATCACCGCGCCCGACAACCGCAGCAGCCCCGCAGGAAGAATCCTGGTTTTCGAGCGTGACGGGATGGTTCTCGTCGCTTATGGATTGGCTGTGGGCCTAGGACACCTGCCAGTCCCACTCCCAGACAGTCCTGATTAAAACTTCACCTTACTTATTGTGATATCGCCGTGGTCCTTACGAGAGGGCCCCGGCCGGGCTGAACCCATCGCCGCCTTCCTCGCACTTCTTACAATTAAGCTCCGTACCCAGAAACGCTTGCCGGCCCTCTTCCGTCAACACCCATGGACGACTCGTCATCGGCGGCTGATGGCGCACGTGCTGGCCATGCCCGCAGCGCAGGTCTGCCACCCAATGCCCCTCCTCATCTTGGTGATATCCGACAATCGATTGTTGCATTACAGACTCCCCGAATTGTGTGTTCGAACGTTCGCCGGTGTAATCGCCTGACCTGGCCGCCGGCTTCACCATATCTGCACCGGAAGAGACTGTGGTACACTTACGCGCCAAACAGGGTAGCATGTTTTCAAGAGGTCGCGGATGGCACCGTCAGACGTTCGTATCGGCATGGTCGGGGTAGGACGCATGGGTGCCAACATGGCCCGCCGGCTCCACGACCTGCACTATCATATTGTCGCGGTCTACGATACCGACGCCGGTCGCACGGAGGAACTTGCCAGGGAACTTGGGTGCACTGCCTCTCCGACTCCAGCACACGTTGCTGAACTGGCTGACACGCTACTGACCGTGGTCTCGGATGATGGAGCCATGCGCCAGATCTATGCCTCTGCGAAGCCTGACAGCTTGCTGCGCCATGCCACCGGCCGCCTCTTTATCAATTGTGCGACCCTTTCTCCGTCCCTTCAAACAGATATTCACGCCCTAGTGGAACAGCAGGGCGGCCACAGCCTCGAAGCCTGCATGGCCAGCAGCATTACTCAAGCCCGCCAGGGCAGCCTCTACCTCATGTGCGGCGGACGACCGGAGGTGTTCGAACGCGCGAAACCGTTACTCAGGGATCTGAGCGCTCATCTGCGCTATATCGGACCGGCAGGCGAAGCCGCCAAGATGAAGGCTCTGGTGAATATGGTGATGAATGCCAATACCGCCGCCCTGGCGGAAGGACTCGGACTGGGATCGGCCCTAGGCCTGGACCTCACGATGCTCCGTGAAGTGTTCTCCCAGACCGGCGCCAACTCCCGCGTCCTGGAAACCGACGGCGAAGACATGCAACAGCGGGCCCATGATTGTTACTTTTCGGCAGCCCACGCCGCGAAAGACTCGGGGATCGCCTGCAGCCTGGCCGAACAGGTCGGCTTGGATCTCCCCCTCGCGAAAACCACCTATGACCAGTATCGTCGGCTGGTTTCCCTCGGCAAAGGCGAACTGGATAAGTCTGCCGTGGCAGAACTGACCTTCAAGGAGCGGCTAAAACCCTGACCTCCGGACCGGCGGCAGCCTGCCACCCGGCTATCACACCGGCAAGCAGCAACGCAGGCTGACCGTCGTCCGGGCCTATAGCCTTGCAGGCTAGCAGGTTGTTGACAAACTACGTAAGAACGTCTCGCACGTCAGTCCTCAGCCACTCACGGACACGCCCAGTATCATTTGCAGGCTGTTCAGAAAGACCGTCCAGCAAGACCGCAGCCAGCGAAGAAGCGAGGCGTAATCGCTACGGTACGATAAGCCTCTGAGCGCCGCGAGAACGCTCCCAGAAATGTTGCCTGATCGCCCAACGATTGAAATTCGACCAAGCGAATCGCGCAACTATCCCGATCGACCACCCGAGCATCGTACTGGCCTAACAGAGTAATGGCGCCCGACGCCTGCTGATACACATTGCGTCGCCCGGCATACCCCGTATCGGGAAACAACTCGGCTGTGGCCCTGCAACCGCGCAGCCCTTCAACCTGTAGCGTTAAACGATACCGAGCAAGGAATGGATGCGTGGCGACACGCGTCACCCGCAAGCGAAGCTCAGCTGACTGCAGATCGACTTCAGCCGACTCAGGACGATCGCTATTGCAGGCCGCCATGAGGAGGACCAGGACCAGGACCAGGCCTATCACCATCAGCCCGGTCCTCCTCCGCGCACTACCCTCATTTGACGACAGGCATCTTCGAGGCCGCCCCGATAGCGTCGAGACCGGCCTCGGCACAGGCGTCATCCAGATGGGTCCCCGGCGCGCCGCCGACCCCGATCGCCCCCACCACTTCACCCGCGATTTCGATGGGCAAGCCGCCGCCGACCATCAGAATGCTCTCATTCATCTCGCGCAGCGCCTGCAACGCCGTTTGCTTGGCAATCATTTCGGCCAACTCGCTCGTCGCACGCCGCAAACTGGCTGCGGTGTAGGCCTTCTTCCTGCTGCTATCGACGGTGTGCGGACCGGCGCCGTCGGCCCGCAACATGGCACGCAATACGCCCGCCCGATCCACCACCGATGCGCTGATTCGATACCCATCCTTCTTGCAGAAATCGAGCGCCGCCTGCGCGGCTTTCCCGGCCAGCGCCACCGGCAAGACCGACTCTTTCGGTAATTCATCCGCCGCATTCGCCGCGACAGGCCACCCGCCGGCCATCAACACAGCGGCGATGACGCCGGCACAGCCCAACATTCGTCCAGACGTCTGTATTCTCTCCCCCATCATCAGCCTCCTTAGCCGCCGAGTCCGTCAAGAGCGAGTCACCCGTCATGCACCGCGCGAGCCTACGTCCCTCACCCCGTTCTGTCAATACTCGGGTTACCGGAGCTGAGCTCGGGGCAAAGTGCAGTGGCTAAGAATAGAGCGCGAACTTTGCTGCGGATGACAACTGCTCATGGCGGACGGATCGCGGAAGGGAATAACGGGCCGCATCGATCCCGGCATTGGAGGTGTAGACGCCGACCAAGACGACTCGTGGCTTGGTGAGCGACCGACCGCCTCGATGCAGACCGCTGGCATCGCACAAAATGATGCTGCCGGCCGGCCCGACACACGACACTGAAGGCAACGGGGTGTCGTTGATCAATTGGCTGAGCACATCCTGCTCGGGATAACGGCCGGTCGGCGGGATGGCAGGAAACAGATTTTCAAACTCGCCTCCCACCTGCGACCGTTTCACATAATTGAACGGTCCCATGGTCTCATCGACATCGGTCAGCAACACAAACACTTTCATGAGCCGTTTATCCTCGTGATCGCGATGCCAGAACTCTGCGGAGATCGGCGGCTCGTCTTCGCGCACGGGAATGTTGTGCCAGACATCCATATAGTTGAGTCGGACCTGCAGCCCGAGATAGGTACTGGCAATACTGAGTAATTGCGGGTGAAGAAAAAACCTGACAAAAGACGAGGGGATTGGCGGCCGCTTTGCGCGATGGCCGATGGCTCGCACCACATACCATTTGGCATCGTACGGATTGTAGCGCTGCCTGATCTGACGTTGGATATCCTGCCCGGCCAGCAGCATCTGTGCATCCCGGGACAAATCGTGAAACAGTTTCGAGTCTTGCGCCAGAGCGTCGACCGAGCTACGAAAGATCCCGTCGGTTCTGAGTGCACGGACGACCTCGACGCCCAGCGGATGGAGCGGCTGAGGGATCGAATGAAAGACGCGCCGGGACTGTCGGTTGATCACCCGATACCAGGGCGCGGACCAACGAAGACGGTAAAAAAGCCTCCCGATGATCGAGAACGGCCAGACATAGACCATGACCCCGCGCACTAGCTGCAGACAGGTTTTCCCGCGCCACAAGATCTGCCATCGCCTCGGTCGAGTCACGCCCCCTCCGCTCTCAGGCTGAACACGAACAGATGGCGGAATTCCGGACACGCGCGTGGAGGCAGCGAAGGCTCGCGTGGCCGCTGCCTAGATGTCTGACTGAGCCCAACCACGCGACCAAGCTGCAATGCCTTGCGCATCAATTACTGGATCCGTAATGGTCAAGAGATCGGCCGATACATCGGGCCGAGCAAAAAACGAGACGAGAGTGATTGCCGGTTAGTAGGCGGAAATCGGGTGTATCACAGCATCTGAAGAGCCGGGACGATGCAACTCCTCAATCCACACCTTGGCCTGCGCGACATAGAAGGTATAATCGCTTTCCGGATAACTCAACACCACGGCGTAGAGGAGCTGCTCCGCTTCCTGCCCACGCCCGGCGCTCAGACTCGTCCGGGCGGCCTGAAGGGTGCATGAGGCGGCCAGGGCTTTGGGATCAACGGTCGTGCGAACCGGTTGTTTCGTGACAAACCGGTCCAGGCTCTTGGGAACATCGGGAGCGGGAACGACATGCGTATCGGCTGATTGTTGCAATTGCTTCGCCGCCGAAAGGACCGTCTCGACATCGCCGCTGGATTGGCAATGCCGATACAATTCCCACATCGACATCACGGATGTCGACCGCGGCTGAACCGTGCGTGTGGACGAGTCGAACCACTGGCAGCCGGCCAATAAGATTGCGGCAGACAGCAACGCCGAAAATTTTGTCACTGTATGGAGCGCCATCTTTGTATCCTTACCGGATCGGTTCTGACGCTGTCAAGATTCCCAGGTAAGAATTCGCAGAAAAGACCAAAGGTCACGACAGGAGCGTCGCACCACCGACGACACATCGTCGTCGGTGATGTCGAGCAACAGGGAAGTGGGTCACCGAGGAACGGACTCGGCCTCGCGGGCTGCGCCGATATCCTCAATGAGCGCGCGCAACGGCTCGGCCACGGACCAAGCCTGCGCAAAACAGCCGCGGGCGCGGTGCGGAAGCTGTCCATCGAAAATTTCTGAGACCTGCCCCAGGCAGGCATCGCCCATATGTTCGAACAATCCGTCGAGAAACATCCGCGCATCGCGCCGTACGGCCGCGCTATCGCCATAGGTCTTCACCCAGGCCGTCACGAACGGACCGAGGAGAAACGGCCACACCGTTCCTTGATGGTAGGCCCCGTCCCGCTCAGACAGGCTGCCTTCATAGGACGCACAAAATCGAATATCCTCCGGCGCGAGCGTGCGCAACCCGACAGGCGTGAGCAAGCGTTCTTTCATCAACTGTAACACCTGCTTCGCCTGGGAGTCGGTCACCAGCTGATCATCCAACGCCAGGGCGTAAACCTGGTTGGGGCGCAGAGAAGCGTCGTCCCCGGTCGGCCCGTCCACCACATCCAGCAGGTACCCTCCGGTCCGGTACCAGAAGCGGTCACGAAACGACGCGGTCGCGCATGCGCGATCCTGGCGGCATTGCGCCGCGTAGGCCGTCTCGCCGAACTGGTCTGCCAGCGCGGCGGCCACGGCCAGCGCCCGCACCCACAACGCCTGAATCTCCACCGGCTTGCCATGCCGCGGCGTGACGACCCAGTCGCCGATTTTGACGTCCATCCAGGTGAGTTGGACGCCATCCACCCCTCCGGTGATCATCCCGTCGTCATCCAGACGAATCCCGAACCGCGTGCCATGGCGATAGCCATCGAGAATCTGTTTGACGGCAGGCCAGGCAACACGGCGTACCCCGGCCAGATCGCGACTATAATGCAGATACCGATCCACGGCGTGAATGAACCACAGGGAGGCATCGATCGTGTTGTACTCCGGCTGCTCGCCGATGTCGGGGAACCGGTTCGGCACCATCCCCTGAGACACATAGGAGGCGAACGCCTCGATCACCTGCCGGGCCACATCATAACGACCCGTCACTAGGCAGAGGCCCGGCAATGCAATAAACGTATCCCGCCCCCAATCGGCGAACCAGGGATACCCGGCGACCACCGTCTGCCTCGTTCCTCGCTGAACAAGATAGGCGCCCGTCGCAGCCCACAGTTGTCGCGCCAACGGATCATCGGCCGGCACGGATTCCAACAACTCCGCGCGGCGACGCCGTTCTTCCTCGACCACCTGCGTCACGTTGAGGAACGGGAGCCTCTCTGTAGTGAAGACCAGTTCCGCCGTCGTACTCGGCGTGAGGGTGAACACACATTCGCCCGGCGACCACCAGTCCTCCGTATGATCGAGCCCGCGCTCACGCTCAACACGATAGTGCACCTGACGATACCAATCCGGCCCATGATGATACTGTCCATTGTGAAACGCCCTGACCGCCGGCAAGCCTTCATAGGGGTGCCAGGTTACGTGATCGTCCTGCCTCGTCGCCTCACTCCGGACGCCGGCATTTTCCCGATGCGTCGCATGAAAATCGCGGCCCGAAAGCATCGGCCTGACTCGCAGCACCACGGCGTGCGACGTGTCATCGAGCAGGCGCCAGCGCAGGATCACCATATCGCGCCCATGCGGACACAACAGCTCCCGCTCCAGGCGAATCCCCTGCCCCGCATAGTGCCAGGTCGGCCAGGGATCGGCGGAAAACCCCTCGCAGTATTGGTATCCTTCCGGATGGACTGCGCCGCTATAGAGATTAGTTGACAACGGAACGCTGTGCCCGCCGCTCTCCATTGATTCTTCGACGTGGTTCACGAGGACCACGCGATCGACCGGCGGGTGCCTGGCCACCAACAGCAGCGCATGGTAGCGTCGTGTATTCGCGCCTGCGACTGTGCCGGACGCATATCCGCCGCGGCCGTTCGTCTCCAGCCACTCCAAACTCAAGGCCCGTTCAAGGTCCCGGCAATGTCTCGAATCGATATCCATCGAAAATCCCCGGCTTATTCGCCTGACTGCTGAATCAACTTGGCGACCAATCCGGTCCAGCCGGTCTGGTGGCTCGCGCCGATGCCGGCGCCGTTGTCGCCGTGGAAGTATTCATAGAACAACAGCAGATCGCGCCAGTGCGGGTCCTGCTGAAACTTCTCCGCCCCACCGTACACCGGGCGACGGCCATCCGACCCGCGCAGAAACGTATGCGTAAGGCGGCGGGATAACTCGGCGGCGACTTCTGCAAGATTGCGTTTCCGCCCGGATCCAGTCGGATACTCGACGGTGAACGAGTCGCCCAGATAATAATGAAACTTCTGCAGGGATTCGATCAGCAAATAGTTCACCGGAAACCAGACCGGCCCCCGCCAATTCGAATTACCCCCGAAGAGACCGTTCGCCGACTCCGCCGGCTGATACTCCACACAATGCGTCATGCCCATCATCGAAAAAATGTAGGGATGGTCTTGGTGATAACGAGACAGGGCCCGCACACCATGGGGCGACAAAAACTCGTTCTCATCCAACAGATATCGCAACACCTTGGGCAACCGATGGCGGTTGACCAGAGACAGGAAGCGGCGCACCTCGCCGTCTTGCGACTGAGTTTCGATGTGCAAGCTGAAGTCGGGCCGGTTTTCGATAAACCATTGCATGCGATGCTTAAAGCGCGGCAACTGGTCGATGAGTTCGGAATCCAACGTCTCCACGGCAAACAGCGGAATCAGTCCGACCATGGACCGCACCTTCATGGGGAAGGTCTTGCCATCGGGCAGGTGCAATACATCGTAAAAAAATCCGTCCTCCCTGTTCCAGAGCTCGATCTTCGCATTGCCGATATTGTTCATCGCCCGGCAGATATAGACGAAATGCTCGAAGAATTTGCTGGCCACATCTTCATACGCCCGGTCCTCCCGCGCCAGTTCGAGCGCGATGGACAACATGTTCAGACAATACATCCCCATCCAGCTTGTGGCGTCTGATTGTTCGATGTGCCCGCCGGTGGGAAGCGGCTTGCTCCGGTCGAAGACCCCGATGTTGTCCAATCCCAAGAATCCGCCCTGGAAAATATTCTTCCCCTCGGCATCCTTGCGGTTGACCCACCAGGTGAAGTTCAGCAGCAGCTTGTGGAAGACCCGCTCCAGAAACACGCGATCGCCCACGCCTTTGCGTTTTTTCTCGATCTTGTAGACGCGCCACGCCGCCCAGGCATGCACGGGCGGGTTCACGTCGCCCAAAGCCCACTCGTACGCGGGAATCTGCCCGTTCGGATGCATGTACCACTCGCGCAACATGAGTACGAGCTGGTCCTTGGCAAATCGCGGGTCGACGAGTGCAATCGGCAGACAATGAAACGCCAGATCCCAGGCGGCATACCAGGGATATTCCCATTTATCGGGCATGGAGATGACGTCGGCATTGTAGAGATGCGTCCAGTCGGCGTTTCTGCCATGCAACCGCTCCGGCGGAGGCTCCGGCCCTGCCGGATCGCCCTTGAGCCAGCGATCGACTTCATAGTGGTAAAACTGTTTGCTCCAGAGGAGGCCGGCAAAAGCCTGGCGCTGCACCAAACGCGCATCGGCGGAAAGATCGGAAGGCGCAAGATGTGCATAAAACTCATCGGCCTCTTTGAGACGGTCTGCGAAGACGGCGTCAAACGCCCTCGGATCGAGTGCTCCCGCAGCTGGTCCGTTGGTAAACCGCAACCGGATGGTCACCGGTTGACCCGGCGCGGTGGACAACACATAGTGCGCTGCGGCTTTGGAACCGATCCGGTCCGGATTGACGGCCCCCTTGTCCCCCTGCACGACGTATTCATTGATCCCGTCTTTCACATATCGCGCCCCATCGGCATCGCCATAGAGACGACGCGTATTGGTCTCATTTTCCGTGAAGAGCAGATCAGGGGCACCCTCGCAAAGCAGGTGCCGCCGCCCGTAGTATTCATGGTCGAACTCGACGACACTGACCCCGGGCCCGGAATCGCCCTTGCGCATCCGCGGACGACGCACATCGAGCCCCCATGACCAGGTATTGCGGAACCAGATCGTCGGCAGGACCGTCAACTCTGCCGGATCCGGACCGCGATTGATGACCTGGATGCGTAACAGCAGATCCTCCGGGGAAGCCTTGGCATATTCCACGTACACATCGAAGTAGTGGTCGTCATCGAACACGCCCGTGTCGAGCAATTCGTATTCCGGATCCGTCCGGCTGCGCCGGCGGTTTTCCTCAATGAGTTGCGAGTAGGGAAAGGCCGCTTGCGGATACTTGTAGAGAAACTTCATGTAGGAATGCGTGGGCGTCGAATCGAGATAGAAGTAGTATTCCTTGGAATCCTCCCCGTGGTTGCCTTCATTCCCTGTCAGGCCGAACATCCGTTCTTTGAGAATCGGATCCCGTCCGTTCCAGAGGGCCAGCGCGAGACAGATGAATTGGTGGCGATCGCAGATTCCAGCCAATCCGTCTTCGTTCCACCGATAGGCTTTCGAGCGGGCATGGTCGTGAGGCATCGCCTCCCAGGCCGTTCCATAGGGGCTATAGTCCTCTCGCACCGTGCCCCAGGCCCGTTCGCTCAGGTAGGGGCCCCACCGTTTCCAATGTTTTCGACGCAGATCATCTTCATCGAGGCGCTGCTGTTCAGCCGACTGCGCGCGTGCAGCCTCCCCCCCTGCGGATGTCGACATATGACACACACTCCCGTCATGAGACCGTTGCTCGCCGCCCAGACGGCCTCAGCATGCACCCGACGTTGAAAAGATTCAACCGTGATTCGAGGGGCAGGGTGAGGTAACTGCTTACGCCCGCGGAGGCAGAAGATGCCGCCTCACCTCGAGACGGGAACGCAAAACGGATCGGTCCTTCAGGAAGCCGAGGCAATCTTGAGAGATGTACTGTGGAGTGCGGGAGGAAGAATGGAAACGACGACGGCTCAAGCACGAGGAAGAGGCACTAGCTCCAGACTACGGCTTCCTGGTTCATGAGATAGTCGATAACCTCGATACTATCCCGCAACTGGAGTTGCGCCTGCTCGGACATCGGCAAAATTGCCCCGAGAAGCTTGCCGGACTCCACCTCCGCCAGGTTGGGAATCCCGTCGGTGCTGCGTTTTTCGAGATCGAATCGAAAGCTGGCCACGTCTTACCTCCAATCCCTTGTCGGTCGTAGTACAGCAATTCTTGAGCCACACCAAAGAACCCTCGATGCCTTGCGTACACTGAAGCATAGCACAAGGTCTCCTTCGCCAGGACGGGATGGTTAACCTCCTAATTTGTTGGTGCTTTACGATCGTTGACTAGCGTGATGCGCTAAGGGGAGGGAGAGCCCCAAGGTAGGGGAATTCGCCGATTTTGACGAGCGACGTATCCGCCCGAAGCCTGAAATCGTCTCGTGCGGTGTCAACGAAACGGGGATCCACCGTCAAATCGGAATCAGACTTCAGTTCAGGAGCCGGCTCGTTCGGGGTTCCTGACCGAAGATAGTTGGATCCTGAGTTCTGCATGGCATTGTAGGAGAAGAGCACCCGGCTTGAGGCCCCCACCACAAACCCATAGGTATTGAGGCTGACGATATTGCCCGACGCTTCATTTTGAGACGTTCCCAAAAACGCGGCGCCCCCGCCGTTTTTGACGACCGTATTGCCGACCAGGATCGACCGCGCCTGATCGTTCACGATCACGGCTTCGAACAGGCTTCTGGTGATGATATTCCGCTCGAGTCGCACCGAGGACTTCCCCGCAACACTGACGCCATGGTCGTTGTCGTGGATGAAATTCCCCCGCATGACGGCCTGGGAATTGGCAAATTGAATACCGGTGGTTTCGCTGCCGCCGATATCGCAATCCTCGATCCGCACATCCTCCACCTGCTGCGTAAACAACATACCTTTCACCCGCGCATGATGGAAGTGGATGCCATGGCCGTTGAACATCCCCATGGCATGTCCGCCATGTTCGTTGACGGTGATGCCGGAGATCTCAATATTAGTCGCCCCATAGGGCCATTTGCCGATATGGAATACGCCCACCCGTTCACGGCCCAGGATCGTGACCAGATCCATGCCGGCCCCGATTAAGCGCACATTTTCTTTGCTGTGGATGGTTACGTCTTCGGGATAGGCGCCGGGCCGGATGAGAATGGTGTCGCCCTTCTTCGCCGCATCCACCGCCTCCTGAATGGAGCGGTATTGACCCGAGCCGTCCAAGGCCACCACTAAGGGCTGCCGATCGACGACTGCCGGCTCTTCCGCCCGCGCGGGGGGAACCCCATCCATCGCTCCGACCGACACACAGAGGAATGCGACCTGCAGTATCCAGTTTTTGACAGTCTTCATACGAATGGTCATACCGCCGGGCACAGCGAGAAGTCAATCGAGCATCATTGCGGGGACAAGACCCTCATGGTATCTTCCCGCCCTATGATTCTCGTGGGCCTCACCGGCGGAGTGGCGACCGGCAAAAGCACGGTGGCCGGCATGTTTCAGCGCTGCGGTGCCCTCGTCATCGACGCCGATGTGCTGGCACATCGCGTCGTGGAGCCGGGCAAACCGGCCTGGCGTGCGATTGTGAAGACGTTCGGGAAGACCGTTCTGAACCCTGATCGCACGCTGAATCGTCAGGCGTTGGGCGCCATGGTGTTTCGCAGCCCGGCCAAATTGCGTCGCCTGGAACAGATCATCCATCCCCGCGTCGCACGCGAGCAGGCCAGACTGACCAAGCAAGCCGCTCGGAACAATCCCCAGACAGTCGTGATCTACGATGTCCCACTCCTCTTCGAAGCCGGCATTGACAAGCGCGTGGATAAAGTGGTCGTCGTCACCGCCGATCGTGAAACTCAAATCGCCCGCCTAAACCGACGCAACGGATTCACCCGCGCGGAAGCCATCAGGCGCATTCGCAGTCAATTGCCCCTGCGGAAAAAGGCTGCGGCCGCCGACTACCTCCTCGACGGAACCACCGCCCGCCCGCGCTTGTTGCCCCTGGTGAAACGGCTCTATCGCGAATTACAGTTTCTCGCCTAGCAGGTCGCGAAGCAGACCTGTGTGTGGCATTCAAGAACCGGCTGATCATCTGTAAGCCGGATGAATACCTCCGCATGATGCTCAAAATGGCCGTCCAGCAAGACCGCAGCCAGCGAAGAGACTCCCTGCAATATGCCGTACCGGGAGCCTCTGAGCGCCGCGAGAACGCCGCTGGCGCCCGTTGTCAGCATCCTGCCAGATCGCAGGCAGCTTTTCCCTCGCGGCGTCGGTGTGTTAGCATCCGCGCATGCGTAATATCGTCATCATCGGCTCCGGCCCTGCCGGCCTCACCGCGGCCATTTATGCTTCGCGAGCCAACCTGTCGCCCCTTCTGATCGAAGGCTGGCAATCCGGCGGACAACTCACGACGACCACGGAGGTTGAAAACTATCCGGGCTTTTCCAAAGGGATCATGGGTCCCGAGTTGATGAAGGAGATGCGTGGCCAGGCGGAACGGTTCGGCACGCAGTTCTTGACCGGTGACGTCTCGGCGGTCGATCTCAAACAGCGGCCCTTTCGCTTGACCATCGATGGAGAACAGACCGTTGAGGCAGCCGCCCTCATTTTGGCCACCGGCGCGTCGGCCATTCAACTCGGACTGCCGAACGAACAACGGCTGATCGGGCACGGAGTCTCGACCTGTGCCACCTGCGACGGCTACTTTTTTCGCGGCCAGGACCTGGTCGTAGTCGGCGGCGGAGACAGCGCGCTGGAAGAAGCGACCTTCCTGACGAAGTTCGCGCGCACCGTCACGATCGTTCATCGCCGCGACAAGCTCCGGGCCTCCAAAATCATGCAGGACCGCGCCATGAACAATGAAAAGATTTCGTTCGCGTGGAACTCCGTGGTGGAGGACATTCTCGGGAAAGATTTGGTGACCGGCGTTCGGCTCAAGAACCTCGTCACCGACAGCGCCACTGACCTTGCCTGTGCCGGCGTCTTCGTCGCCATCGGCCATCGGCCCAACACCGATCTCGTTAAGGGCCAATTGGAGATGGACGAGCACGGCTACATCCTCACCTTGCGCGGGACGAACACCAGTGTGCCCGGCGTGTTTGCCGCAGGCGACGTCCAGGATGCGAAATACCGGCAGGCCATCACGGCAGCCGGCTCCGGCTGCATGGCCGCCATCGACGCCGAGCGGTTCCTGGAGCACCAATGACCTTTGAGTCTGATCGGCCAGGATGCTCAAAATCGGCATCCAACAAGGCCGCAGCCGAGCGACAACCGGAGGCGTACCCGCAGTGGTACGTCGAGGATTGCCGCGAGGCGAGAACGAAGTTGGTGGCGATTTTCAGCATCCTGTAACCACTTATGCATTGCGCAATCGTCCACTATCACGAACTCGCCCTCAAAGGCCGCAACCGCGATTTCTTCGAGCAGCGGCTCGTCCGCAACATCCGTCTGGCGCTGATCGATCTGAAGATCAAACGAGTCGAATCGTTACAGGGCCGTATCCGGGTGACCATTCCCGATCAAGTGTCGCCGGAACTGGTCGTCGAGCGTTTACGGCGGACGTGCGGGGTTTCGAACTTTCTGCTGACTGAATCCGTGCCGCTCGACCTCCATGCACCGGACCTGACGGTCCTGAAGCAGGTGGCCCAGCGGCAGCTTGCCGAACACACGTTCAGCTCATTCCGTGTGACGGCCAAACGTGCGGACAAACGTCTCTCGTTCACCTCGATGGACGTCGAGCGCGAAGTCGGCGGATACCTGTTCGATGTCACGGGAAAAGCCGTCAAACTAAAACAGCCGGATCTCACCCTCTATATCGAGCTGCTCACCCATGAGGCCCATGTCGCGGCAAGGAAAATCCAGGGCCCCGGCGGTATGCCGGTGGGCACCAGCGGAAAGGTAGCCTGTCTGATTTCCGGCGGCATCGACTCCCCCGTCGCCGCCTACCGCATGATCAAACGCGGTTGCAAAGCGGCCTTCGTCCACTTCTCAGGCCGCCCCCTGGTCAGTCGTGCCTCGGAAGAAAAGGTACAGGAACTGGTTCAGCTATTGACGACCTATCAATATCACTCAAAGCTCTACATCGTGCCGTTCGGCCCAATTCAACAGGAGATTGTCGCCAACGCCCCGGCAGCCTTTCGTGTGGTGCTGTACCGACGGATCATGGTGCGCATCGCGCAGGAACTCGCACGACGGGAAGGCTGCTGGGCGCTGGTGACCGGCGACAGTCTCGGCCAGGTGGCCTCACAAACGGCGGAGAATCTGTCGGTCGTAGAAGCCGCGGCGGAACTCCCGATGCTCCGACCACTGATCGGGATGGATAAGATCGAAATCACCGAACAGGCGCAGCAGCTCGGGAGTTTCACCACATCGATCGAACCAGACCAGGACTGCTGCAAACTCTTCGTGCCCTTGCACCCGAGTACCAGAACCAGGCTGGAAGACATCCTTCGCATTGAACGGGGACTGGAAATCAGCACGTTCGTCAAGCAAGGCGTGGATACAGCCGAACTCTCCACGCTCACTTTTCCTTCGTAACCCGATCGAACGCTTTCTGCCGCACGATTCGAAAGTGCACGTTGAGCTCTCGCTCCATAGCGACGGCAATCAACCAATCCGGAATCATGGTCTTCGGCTCGACCACCAATTCAAAATCCGCCCTCGTCTGAGTCCCGTCGCCTGCCGGCTCAAGCTTCCACTCTCGATGGTATCGTTTAAAGTCCCCGCCCTTAAGGTCGGTCACCAGCCCGCCCCCCGGCAACACCTGCGATTCGCAGAGCAGTCGCTGTTCGCCCGGCAGGAGCGCGTGAGAAACATAAACATCCGTAAGGACATGTCCGTTCCGCTCCTCGACCTGCGCCATCCGCATTCGGGTCTCGAACAGCTCCGGCCACTTGTGATATTCGGTCAGGATAGAATGAAGTACGGCCGGACTGCCGGGGAACAGAAGGGTAGCCGTTGCCCTGACTCCCCCGGCTGGATCAGGCTGCACGACAAGAGGTCGAAGCAGGTGGACTGAACCCACCTCACCGGCCCATGAAGGAGCGGCAGGCCCCAGCTCGAAAGCCGTCAGGCAGCCGAGGACAAATCCCAGGAAGGAGATGAGGCGTACCATGGTTCGCATCAGGCTCTACCGGAAGAATTGGCGAGCCGGAGGAAGTCGTTTCTTACAACTGATCTCGGTGTCCACGCTACGATTGCAGACAGGATCATTTGGGCCCTGCACTTTTCAACCCGAACAACAGAGACCCTGCCGGACCCCATCGCCGCTGTATAGGATCATAAGAGAAGTATACTGATTGGCTGCGGGTAGTGCGAGCGCAGAAAGACTGCCGTGAACAGCGGCAGAACACGATACCTTCTCGATCAGCGGATACACGATTGGCTAAGCGGTGGCAGGACGAAACACCAGCACAGCTCCGGAAGGCTCTCCTCGTTCATCCTGAATGAGAGTCGCGCTGTCGTTGATCAGGCACTCTCCTCCTTGACGACTGATGAGCAAGAAGGGGCGCGTGCCCTGATTCGATGTATTCTTCTTCTGCAAGGCATAGAGGGCCGGATTGAGCAGGGGTGTACGACGCTCCGCATCCACAACGACCATCACCTCTTGAATCGATTTTCCAAGGGCATCGGGCTGCGACCACCCGGTCAACCCTTCTGCTGCCGGATTGAGCAAGGTCACCTTTCCCTGCGGGTCGACGGTCACAACCGCATCCCCCATCGATCGCACCACCGTATCCAGCCAGCGGCTTCGTTGTTCGGCAATACGCGAGACGCGATGACGGAAAAGCGCCAATTCGAGCGCCGCCCGTAAATCACTGCTGACAAAGGGCTTGATCAGATAGGCCAGCGGGAGAGTTTGTCTCGCCCGCTCCAAGGTCTCCTCATCCGAGAATGCCGTCAGATAGATCACCGGAATCCCATACTGTGATTGAATCGCCCGGGCGGCATCGATCCCGTCGATCTTTCCTTTGAGCTTGATATCCATGAGGATCAAGTCCGGCCGGTGTTCCCCGGCCAACTGCACGGCCTCGCTTCCGGAAGCCACCACAGCGACCACGACATACCCAAGCGAGCGCAGCTGGCGCCGGATGTCTTCAGCCACAACCACTTCGTCATCAACGATCAGAATTTTTTCCTGCGCCATGGTGCAACCGGAAACGGTCCTTGGAAACGATTGTCGCCCGTCATGCCGGGATCTCTTCGTCCCGTTGCACACGTATCCACACGCCCATAGATGTCGCTGGTTAACGCAACTAGCATGCCACCTGCCCTCCCCTGTACTGGCACCATGTTACGCCTCGCAGGGTTCTTGCTCTCCCATAAACCGATGGTGATTTTTGAACAGTGGCCGGACAGAATCGGAAGCCATCAAGATTACGCGAAAGACCGACCGGGCGACAGAAGGTTCGCTGCGTAATCCGCGCTGTGGTACCATGCCGCCTTCCACCGGAGCCCGTTCACAATGTCCTGGCTGATTCGTCTGATTCTTTTTCCCCTGTTCGGCGTCGCCTTCGTGCTCGGCGTGATTCCCCGCGAAGGGCAAGCACAATCGCCGCCTGATTCTTCTGCCACGACCGAGCATTCCTGCAGTTTCGGTATGGCGAAGGGTGATCCTGCCCACCAGTGCCAGGTACCGATCCCGGCCGGCTGCGTCATCGCTAAGTTTCCCGGGACAGATAAACCCTGGACAACCGTCTCAAAGGCAGGGCGCACATTCTGCACGTTCGACCAGAAGAGCACGGACTGGAAAACTCGCATTACCGGACAGTGTACGCGATGCGATTCCAGCCATTGCACCGGGCAATTCATGGTGCGCTTCGAGTGTTCAAAACCGTAATGCCCACGCCCCTCACAGCGCTGATCAAAGAGACCGCGCGCGATCTAGGCTTCGACGTCGTCGGCATCAGTAGCCTACCGCCCAACACCGTGCCGACGCCGGACCACAGGGAGCGACATTCACCCGACCGGCTCCTCGGCCGACTGAATGAATGGCTCAGGCGAGGATTCCACGCCACCATGGCCTGGATGACTCGTGACCCGGAGCGACGGGCCGATCCGGCACTGGTATTGCCCGGTTGCCGTTCCTTGATTTCCGTTGGGATGAACTATTATACGGACCAGCGGGCCGACGAACGTGCGGGAAACGGGCGTATTGCCCGGTATGCCTGGGGCCTCGACTATCACACAATCCTCGGTGATCGCTTAAGGCAATTGTCCGAGCGCATCACTACACTGGCCCCACACAGCCGCAATCGCGCCTACGTGGATACAGGGCCCGTCATGGAGAAGGCCTGGGCCCAGCAGGCGGGGTTGGGATGGATCGGCAAACATTCCAATCTGGTCTCACCTGAGTTCGGTTCCTGGCTCTTGTTGGGAGAAATTCTGACGACACTGGAACTCGATCAGGACGAGGCCGGAACCGACCTCTGCGGCAGCTGCATACTGTGCATCCAGGCCTGCCCCACGGGAGCGATCACCGAGCCCTATGTCGTGGATGCCGGGCGTTGTATTTCTTACCTCACGATTGAACTTCGAGGCAGCGAGCCCCCTCTCCATGAGGAACTGCGAGGGGGAATAGGCAATCGTATCTTCGGCTGCGACGATTGTCTGGATATCTGTCCCTATAACCTTCAGGCCGAACCGACCAGTGAGCCGGGCTTCCAACCAACCCTGCTCACCACGTCGCCTTCGCTGCGCACCCTGATGAACATGAACGAAGCGACCTTCGCCGCGACGTTTAAACAGAGCCCCATTCGACGCGCTAAACATGCCGGACTTCAACGCAACGTCTCCTGGGCGCTGGCCAACGAGGTCAAGCCCGCCAGGAGTTACACGCCACCGCCGAATACCGATCCCGGGCAGTAACACCCTCTGTTTCTCCTCCACCGATAGTGGTAGGCTACAGCGTCACGTCCTCGCGTACCCGAGGACCCACCTCAGCGGTTGCGAGACCATGCACGCACCCACCCTCCTGATTGTCGACGATGAAGAACGCATGCGGCGGCTCTTCGAGCTGGTGCTGAAACCGGCCGGGTATCGGCTGCTGCTGGCGCGTTCCGGCGATGAAGCGATCCGCATGCTCCAGGAGCATGATTCCCTCGACATGGTCATCACAGATCTCCAATTGGGCAGCCTCTCGGGCATGGACGTGTTGGAGGCTGCCCGCCAACAGGTGCCCGATGTGCCGGTCCTCATCGTGACAGGGTATGGGACGGTGAAGTCGGCCGTCGAGGCGATGCAGAAGGGCGCCTACGATTACATCTCCAAACCTGTCGACAATGAAGAGCTGAAAATCGTGATCGCCCGTGCGCTGCAAGTCCGCCAGCTTGCCCGGGATAACCGCACCCTGCGGGCGGGACTGCATGAGCAGTTCGGATTCGACCGGATCGTCAGCGTCTCCAAAGAAATGGAGCTCGTGAAACGGCTCGCCCGAGAGGTGGCGCAAACCGATGCCACCGTGCTGATCACGGGCGAGAGCGGCACGGGCAAGGATCTCCTCGCGCGCGCCATTCACCTCGTCAGTCCGCGCGCCCATGGCCCGATGGTGGCGCTGAACTGTGCCGGCATTCCCGAACATCTGCTCGAGTCAGAACTGTTCGGTTACGAGAAAGGCGCCTTTACGGACGCAAAAAAATCCAAACCAGGCCGCTTTCAAATGGCCGATCGCGGCACGCTGTTTCTGGATGAAGTCGGTGAATTGAGCCTGACGGCGCAAGCCAAACTCTTGCGGGTGCTCGAGCACCATGTGGTGGAGTCGCTGGGCGGCGTGCGGAGTATCCCGGTGGATATTCGCGTCATTGCCGCGACCAACCAGGAATTACCCGATCTCATCAAGGCCGGCCGCTTCCGCCTGGATTTGTATTATCGCCTGAACGTCTATCAGCTTCGCATGCCGCCCCTGCGAGAACGGCCGGAAGACATTGAGCCGATCCTGACGCAGTTTCTCGACCAGGCCCGTCGTGAACGAGGCAGCCGCATCAAAGGCATTGCCCCGGATGCACTGGCGATTCTCAAACAATACCCCTGGCCCGGCAATGTGCGGGAACTCCACAACGTCGTGGAGTGGCTGACCATTACGTGCAAGCAGGAGGGGATTCTTCCCGAGCATCTTCCTGCCTCGCTGAACAGCTCCGCCCCCCAGTCAAACGCGACACCGGCCGGTACCCCCTCGCTCCTTTCCTTGGGGCTCTCGGTCGAAGAGGTCGAAAAAGCGATGCTTCAAGAAGCACTGCACAAAAGCGGCGGCAATGTGTCCGAAGCCAGTCGCCTGCTCAGAATCACACGCAACACGCTGCGGTATCGAATGGCCAAACATAATCTGTCGCAGCCTCAAGGCTGATGCGCGCTGCACGACGAACCGGCGGACTCCAGAGAAAATTTTTCGTAGCGTTGTTGATTGTCGGCATCGTGCCCGGCATGGCCGCGCTCTGGGCGACGTACCACTCCAGCACCACCAGCCTCAAGCAGGCGATCGGAGAAGGGTTCCAGGAAATTGCCCGCTCCACCGCGATTCGATTGGCGACCGCCGTCGATGAAGAAATCGATCGCGCCGGGCGTCTCGCCATCAGCGTCGCCAGTCAGCAGGCCCAGGACTTGTCCAACCAGGCCAACCGCGGCCCGGCAAAGACCGCCCGGCCGCAACCCGGTCATCCGTCTGTTTCCAGTCCGGTCACCGCCGGCTATCTCGAAGCATGGGCGCGCGAATCCCGGCACTATCTGCGCGTCACCATTGCCGATCACCGGGGACTGGTCATCGCCTCCACCGATCCGGTCCTGGCACAGCAGCAGACGGATCAACCTTGGTGGCGCGAGGCCATGCGGGCCCCGGCCGGCACCGCTTATGTCAGCAACGTGATACGGGATCCTGGACTCAACGACGCGGTCTTCCACGTCGCGGTTCCCATTTTCGATGAGGCAGGGGGCGCTGCTAGGGGCGCGGTCGACCTCGTGATTCGGCGCAATCTCCTCACGCACATGATCCTCCCGATTCATATCGGCGACACCGGCCATGCCATGCTCCTCGACACCCAGGGAACGCCGTTAATCTGTCCGGTGCTGCCGCCGACCGCACACCTGATTCCGTCGAGCCTGATGAACCGGCTGGCCCTGGACCATCCCTTATGGCTGGTAGCCGATGACGATGCGCATGGCGGCCGCGACGCGATCGTCGGAGCCGCGCCGGTCCGATTCAGCCATCCGTTGACTTCGTCTAGCCTGGAGGGCAACCGCTGGTACGCCTTTGTTCGGCAGGCTCCCGAGGAAACCTATGCACCGATCTATTCGCTCCTGCTGACCGTGGGCGTGATCGGATTCGGACTCGTGATGGCACTCTCCATGCTTGGATTTGTGGTGGGCTATCGGATCGTCAAGCCGCTCACCGCGCTTCAGCGGGAGGCCGAGGGCCTGCGCCTGACGCTGGTGACGCCTCACACTGCCAGCACCGCCACATTGGCGACTCTGCCCCTCCCCCAGGAGTACCGTACCGGTGATGAAATCGAAGACCTCGCCACCACGTTCAGTGCGATGCGGACGGTGCTGGAAGAAAATCTGCGCACCATCCGGTCGCAGCAACATGAATTGATCCGACAGGAAAAGCTGGCCTCCGTAGGGCAACTCCTTGCCGCCCTTGCCCACGACCTACGAAATCCGCTCGGAGTAATTCGAAGCTCCGCGCAGGTGGTGCTGGAAGGGCCGCAGGAAGAAGCGATCCGTCATGAAATGGCCCGCTATATCATCGACGAAGTCGACAAGCTCTCGCAGCGCCTGCACGACTTTCTGCGATATGCGAGGCAGAAACCACCGGACTTAGCCGACTGTGCGGCGGAAGACGTCATTCGTGCCGCCCTAAAGCAGTGGGCAGCGCAAGGAGGGCATGAGCACATTCGGGTCGAGCACCGGTTCGACGGCAACCTGCCTTTGATTCGCATTGATCCTGAACAGATCAAAGAAGCCTTGATGAATGTGCTGATCAATGCCCGGGAAGCGATGACGGAGGGGGGAACCCTAACCCTGGCGACTCATGGGGGAGAAGGAGACACGATAGCAATCACCGTGACTGATACTGGGAGTGGCATTGCGCCCGACCACCTTGCGCGAATCTTCGAGCCGTTTTTCACCACCAAGAACTATGGCACCGGCCTCGGCCTCACCAACGTCAAACGGCTCGTGGAAGACAACGGAGGATCCCTGGCAGTGACCAGTAACCAGGGAGCGGGAACCACGTTCACGCTCCGATTTCGCCCCGTGAGCTAGGCATGGCTCATATTGGGAGCGCGAACGACACCAGCGACCAATTGAAGCAACCTGGCAAGCGGCTCAAAGAGTCCATCAACAAGGCCGCAGAAAGGTCCACGGCGCGAAGAATAATGAGCGCCACGTTTGTGGACGCCGGCGAGGCGGTGAGCCCGCAGTGTCTTTAGAGCCGAGGCGTACCCTTGCGGTACGTTGAGCCGATGAGCGACGCGAGAACGCCGCTGTCTGCCTATTTCAACATCTTGCACTAGACGCGCTTGGTCATGCGAGCAAATCGCTCCGGCAACAAGACGCCGGTGGCGGCCAGATGTTTGCTTTGAATGGTTTTCTGTACGGCCTCGATACGCGCTGAAAAATTTGGATGAGTCTTAAACAAGGCCCGGTCGTCGCCCTTGAGGTCTCGTAGACGCGTCAGCAAGCCCACGTAGGCCTCCGCATCGTAGCCCACCCGCGTCGCGAAGACTTCGCCGATCGTATCGGCCTCTGTTTCCTTCTCCTGATCCAAGCCTTCATCGAGCAGCTTCTTGACCGCGCCGTCGATCACGGTTTTGAACGCCGCCGGATTGCCCGTCGCATAGGACAGGCCTGCTTCGGTCACACCGGCCAGGCGTTTGCTGCGCTGAATGACATCGAGAATATGCTTCTGGCTCACATGGGCAATTTCATGCCCCAACACCGCAGCCAATTCCGCCTCGTTCCGAATCTGCTTGAGCAGTCCCCGCGTGACAAAGATGTATCCGGCCGGCGCGGCAAAGGCATTGATCGAGTCATGTTCCAGAATCGCCACACGGTAGGGAATATCCGGCCGATCGGAGGTGTTAGCAACCGCTCGTCCGACCAAGTTCACGTATCGAACGAGCTCAGGTTGATCCACGACTCCGCCATAGCGCGCCACGACCTGCAAGGCCATCGCCTGTCCGATCGACGTCTCTTCCTCGTACCCGATGGGAAACAGGCTCCCCACCACATTGCCGACCCCATGGATCGCACCGGCCAACCGCGGATTGCCGGATTGCCGCGCGATATCTTCGCCGGCTCGCTGAACCTCTGCACAGCCGGCCATAGTCAGCGAGAGCGCGATCAGAGTTGCCGCCAGGCCATGATTACTTCGCATATTCACCGAGCCCTCCTTCCCGCATGAACTCTTCGACCTCCTGGTCAGGAATCTGGTATGCCGTCATGCGATCCACCGCGTCACGATCCCGCGCGGACACGCCGGCACGATTCGCATACCCTTCGGAAGCCTTGTCCAGCCCTCTGGCACCGGCGGAAGCCGTCGTGGCCGAGGCATCACCACCACGCATACTCTGGCCAAACTTAGCCAGGGTGTCGTTGGTGCCGGACGGTTTGGATGACGAGGTTTTGTTGGCGAAAATCCATCCCTTGGCACCGGCGGAAGTCTTAACCTCAACCCAACTGCCGTCGCGGCCGACAACCTCCAACGCGTCGCCAAACTTTACATTCCCGACCACGGCGTCCAACGACGTTTTGCCGGCGCGGAGTTGCGCTGTCTTGGCTTGCACATAGACGGTCTCGGCCCTTGCTTCCGTCCCCCAAACGAACAGACCGATCCATAGGATGATCAGCAGAACCCGAGGCGATCGTGGTGGTGTCACAGCTTCCTCCCCTTCAGCACGGCTGTTATTTGGACGTCATTTCATACACCCCGTCCCAATCCGCGGGCGGGGGCGTCTGCCGGTAGTTGGCGGACCGTTCCAGATAGACCCGCGACGGGCCATCCGATGGATCCAGGGCTGCCGCTTCTGAAAACCTGGCCCAGGCGGTCGAAAAATTCCGTATCTTATAGGCGGCCAATCCTTCCAGATAGCGTTCGACGATACGCCGCTTCTGTTCATCCACCTGCCCCTTGCGGGCCAGGAGTTCGAACACGACGACCGGCTCTTTTTTCCCTTTCACTCGTAGCAGATCGATCTCCCGCACTTCAACGTCGTTCTTGGCCAGTTCGGCGGTCCGTTGGCCGATCAAAATCAACGTATCGTAATACTTGCTGGCCCCTTCGAGACGCGACGCCAGGTTCACACTGTCTCCGGTGACCGTGTATTCCATCCGCTCCTCGGACCCCATGTTGCCGACGATGCAGGGGCCGGAATTGATGCCGATCCTGGCGCCGATCTCCGGAAGCCCCTCCTGCTTCCAGATCTGCCGGAGCCGGGCCAACTCAACCTGGCAGTCCAACGCGGCATAACAGGCCAGCGACGCATGCCTGGGATCATCCAGCGGCGCGCCGAAGAGCGCCATGATCCCGTCGCCGAGATATTTGTTCACATTGCCCCGATGCCTGGTCTTGATAATGGTCGTCATCGCCGACAGGTACCGGTTCAACAACGCCACGAGATCCTCCGGCGACATCTTCTCCGAGATCGTCGTAAAACCGGCGATGTCCGAGAACAGGATCGAGATTTCTTTCTTTTCTCCGCCGAGCTTAATGGCCTCGGGATTCTGCATGATTTCTTCGACGACTTCAGACGACATGTACTTGTCGAACGCCGCCCGCATAAGCCGGCGCTGCTTCCCTTCGGTCACGTACTCGACCGTGGCCGCCGTGCCGAAGGTCAAAGCCAGGGCCACCTCCGGAAACACAAGCTCCAGCCACCGCTCGTGCCCGGCGAATGCATGGGCCACCAATCCGTAATAGGCTACGGCGAGTCCAATCGTGACGCCGAATTTGACCGGATAGGAACGGAACAACATGAAGGCCCCGGCTGAGGCGAGGCAGAGCAGCAGGAGGGTCGACAGCGAAAACCAGAGCGGAGCCGCCTGCAACCCCTGCCCATGCAACAGGTTGTCCAGCGCCGCCATGTGAATGAGTACACCAGGCGTGGCGGAAGAGAACGGCGTGACACGCAGATCGTACAGCCCTGCGGCGGTTCCGGCGATAAACACGACTTTATCCTTGAACAGTGACGCATCCAATACCGGTCGCTCGCCTTTCTGCTGTTGCGCGAAGGCTTGCAGGACCCGTCCGATCGAATATTTCCGGGCATGATAGGTCTGCTCCAAGGAACCATGCCATTCGATCAACAGGTTGCCGTCTGCATCGAGGGGAACACTGCGGCTGCCAATCTGCATGCGGCTGTCCCGGACCAAAAGCTCGCTTACCCCCGTCAAGTATCGGGCCACCGCCACGGACAGGTGCGGCACAAGGCCTCCGTTCACCTGACCCAGCAAGGGAATACGCCTCGTCGGTCCGTCTGCATCGGCAGACAGGTTGATGACGCCGAGGCCGCGCGCCTGCTGGGCCAACACCGGAATCGGCAGTTTCACACCCGCATGCGTCTCTGCCTTCGCCGACCCCGCATCCGGCCGCTCAGCCCTCACCGTGGCACGAGACAACAGGTCTGCTGGAAGCGTAGCGGGTTCAGATTGGAACAACATTGGCAAGAAGACATTGTCCGCCGCCTTCAGGTCGTCGGCAAAGGATTGATCGAACTCTTCGGCATTGTCGTCCGGCTCGAAGAACATCACATCGAAGACAACCGCCTTGGCTCCGGCCTGTTTGAGATACCGCACGACATACCCGAACCGGTCACGCGGCCAGGGCCAGCGCCCAAACGCCTCCAGGCTCGATTCATCGATCGCCAGCAAGAGGAGAGCAGAATCGGATTTGGCGGGATCCGCATAACGCCGAACGAGATGATCGAGCGCCTCGAGTTCAACCACCTCAAACCACCGGGCCATGCGAAGCCCCGCCACCAGGCCGAAGACCGCGAGGCCCACCGCAACCGCTGAGAGGAGTTTTGTTGTCCCTGCAGAAAATGGCATGAAGACGACTGACCCGGATCCAAGTCACGCTTTCGGCGGACTATCGTACTGTAGAACGGGAGAGAGGGAAAGGGGCTGCAGGGAGGCGAATCGAACCGCAACCGCTGACTATCTCAGCTCCACGATCGTCACGCCGTCGCCTCCCTCTGCGCGATCACCCGGCCTGAATGCCACCACATAGGGAGACGCTTTCAAATACTCCCGCAACGCGGCCCTCAGCCGGCCGGTCCCATGCCCATGGATGATCCGCACGAAGGGACTCCCGCCGAATACCGCGCGATCCAGCCCGGCCACCAAGACATCCAACGCGTCGTCTGCGGCCTGGCCTCGCACGTCCAACGTTTCCTGTATGTCCTCAGGCGCCAGCGTCTGGCTGGTCCGCCTCGGCGAAACGGCGGTTGGCTTGACCGGCGCCGGGGCTTCAGGCGGGCGATGCTTTGAAACTCCAGCAAGGCTCGCGACATTGGCCAGAATTTCCCCCTCGCCGACTTTCAGACGCACACGCTTTTTGCCCTGAGGACTTTCCAGCAACGTGCCGGTCATCCCCAGCCCAACCACTTCGACCGCATCGCCAATGGATAATTGATCGACGGGAATCGGCTCCTCGGAATCTCCCACCTCGCGCCGGACTGTTTGCTCCAATTCGACCAACCGGGCCTTGGCCTCCTTAGCCTTCAGCAGCTTTTGATCGCGCTTCAGATCGTCCATCGTCGCCTGCACCGCGGCGCGGGCACGTTGAAACTCCTGCGACAACTTTTTCTTCAACCCTTGTCGTTCATCCCGTTCAGATTCCTGCAAGAACGTCAGCAACTCTTGCGCCTCGCGAGAAGCGTGTTCGGCCGCTTGCCTGGCCGCCGTGGCCGCCGTCAGATCGTCGTTGAGTCGTCGTTGCTTGTCCTGCAGATCGCTCAGCAGGGTCTCCAGCAGACGGTTGTCTCCTTGCAGCCGTGCGCGGGCATCTTTCAGGAGGGACTGGTCTATCCCGAGACGCCCGGCAATTTCGATGGCGGCAGAGCCCCCCGGTTGCCCCTGAATCAAGCGATAGGTCGGCGACAGGGTATCGAGATTGAATTCCACACTCGCATTGGCGAAGCCGGGCCGGTCCTGAGCCAGGCCTTTCAAAAGACTGTAATGCGTGGTGGCCACCACCTTCACCCCCGCAGCTGCCAACCGGCATAACAACGCACTCGCAAGTGCCGCCCCTTCGGCGGGATCGGTGGAGGTGACCGGCTCATCCAGCAGTACCAAAGCCCGACCGGGAGGCATCGGCGCGGCCTCACTGCCTGCCTCCGCTCCGTCGAACACCTCGTTCAATAATTGCACCATTTGGGTGATATGGGCCGAGAAACTGGAGAGATCGCGCGACAGATCCTGCGCATCGCCGATATCGGCGTAGACCGATGGAAAGATTGCCATCGCCGATTCGGGAGCACAGGGAAGATGCAGGCCGCAACGGACCATCAGAGAGAATAATCCCAGCAACTTCAAGATGACGGTCTTTCCGCCTGTATTGGGACCGGAAATGATGAGGACCCGCACCGATTCATCGAACGCGAGATCATTCGGCACGACCTGATCTTTGCTGACCACCAGAAACGGATGACGCGCCTGCGTGAGCATAATGCGCCCCTGGTCATTGAGGCGCGGGGGCGAAGCCTGGAGGCGTTGACTCAGGCCAGCTTTTGCCGACATGGCGTCCAGCCGACCGAGCAGGACCACACTCTCAGCCAGCGCCGGTTGGTGAGGAGCCACCAAAGCCGACAACTCGCGCAGGATCCTCCGCACCTCGCGCTCGACATCCAGGTCGACGACTTTGATCGAATTATTGAGGTCCACAAGTTCGCGAGGCTCCAGGAAGAGCGTGGCGCCGCTCGACGACACGTCATGCACGATGCCGGGCATTCGGCCTTGCATGTCGGCCTTGATCGGCACCACATATCGCCCTTCCCGCTCGGCAAAATACCGTTCTTGCAACACCTCTTCATAGCGCCGCGAATGCAGGATTTTCTCGAGCCGGTGTCGCATCTGTTGTTTGAGATCGTTTGCCCGCTGGATCAACCGATGTAACTCCGGGCTGGCCGATTCCCGGATAGACCCAGCGGGATCGATCGCCGTATTCAACGCGGCTGTCAGGCGACGGTACTCCGCCACCGGCCCCAGCAACGCGGCCATGGCGCTTACCGTCGGCGCGTCGGCCTGATGACGCAGCAGGTATCGCTGCACGTTAACGATCAATTCCAACACCAGCGCAATGTCCCGGAGTTCATGCACCTCCAAACAGGCGCCTTTGGCCACTCGCCCCAACCAGTCCGTCACGTCGGGAAATCGCAGGACGGGAAAGGGATCGACGCCGGCCCGCAGGCGCAGCATGTCGGATGTCTCCTCCTGGCGGATCCGGGCCTGTGCCAAGTCCCGTTCCAATTCCATGGAGCGGCATTGCTCCGCACCGACCGTCGACTGGGCATAGGCTGCCACGAGGTCCAACAGCTTGGTCCATTCCAACACCTTACAGGCCTCGGACTGCAGCGTTTCAGATTGCATCACGCCCTAACTCTTGGTGAATGTTCAAAGGATGAGACTCTACCGGACCACTTGTGCCCACAACAAGACGGGCCAACACTCCACCGTTTCCCTGAAGCCCTCTTCGCCAATATCCACCGGCTTTCCCTCTTTTTGTATGCTTGACACGCAGAAAGTCGGTCAGTACTATCGCCCCAGACCCACTCAGTTCAACCCGTTTAATTCTTGAGGATTTAGCCCCATGACCACACGCATCGGCATCAATGGATTCGGACGCATCGGCCGCAACGTTCTTCGTGCTTCCCTGGGAGATCCCAGACTTGAATTTGTCGCCATCAACGATCTCACCGATGCCAAAACATTGGCCTATTTGCTCAAGTATGACTCGGTTCATGGAACGCTGGACGCTTCCGTCGAGGCCAAAGACGATCAGCTCATCATTGACGGCCGCGCCATCAAGGTCCTGGCGGTTCGGGACCCCAAAGAACTGCCATGGAAAGCACTCGGCGTCGATATTGTCGTCGAATCGACCGGACATTTTACCGATCGCGAAGGAGCAGGAAAACACCTGTCGGCCGGAGCCAAGACCGTCATTATTTCCGCCCCCGCAAAAGACCCCGATGCCACCGTGGTGCTCGGCGTCAATGAACAGGTCTACGACGCCAAGGCCCACCATATCGTCTCCAATGCCTCTTGCACCACGAACTGTCTGGCTCCGGTGGCGAAGGTCTTGCTGGAAAACTTCGGCATCAAGCACGGCGTCATGACAACGATCCACTCCTATACGAACGACCAGCAGCTGCTAGACCTGCCCCACAAGGACCTTCGGCGGGCACGCGCGGCGGGTATGTCGATGATTCCAACCAGCACCGGGGCAGCCAAGGCGCTCCACCTGGTTATTCCGCAGTTGAAAGGCAAACTGGACGGACTGGCCATTCGCGTTCCCACCCCGAATGTCTCGCTGGTGGACCTCACCGTCGAAACAGAAAAGGATTGCGACGTGGCCGGGGTCAATGCCGCGTTCAAAAAAGCCGCCGAAGGGCCCATGAAGAATGTGCTGGCCTATTCGGAAGCACCCATCGTCTCGATCGACCTCAAAGACGATGCCCACTCCGCAATTGTCGATGCCCCGCTGACCGCCGTCATCGACAAACGGCTCGTCAAAGTCACCGCCTGGTACGATAACGAGTGGGGCTATTCCTGCCGCGTGCGGGACCTGATCAAGTACATTGTCGCCAAATCGGCGTAACGCGAGCCACGCACGACACGCTTTCTGACGTGCAGCACCGGCCGGAGTTGCCAGCGACCGGCGCGGGACACACCAGAGGAACAGTAAGGATCTGCCATGAATATTCGCAAACGAATTATCGAGGATGTTCAGCTTCGCGGGAAGCGCGTGATCATTCGCGCAGACTATAACGTTCCCCTTGATGATTCCCTGCAGATCACCGACGATACCAGGATTCGATCGACGCTCCCCACCATCAATCGTGCCGTCGATGAGGGGGCGAAAGTCATCCTATGCTCGCACCTCGGACGCCCGAAAGGGAAATTCGATCCGAAGTTTAGCCTGGCTCCGGTTGCGAAACGGCTCCAGCGCCTGCTCGGCAAGGACGTGACCTTTGCGCCGGATTGCATCGGCTCCGCCGTTGAAGGCCTCGTCGCCAAGATGCAGCCCGGCGATGTCATGTTATTGGAAAACCTTCGGTTTCATCCCGAAGAAGAGAAAAACGACGAAGGATTTTCCAAGGCGCTCGCTTCGCTTGCCGATGTGTATATCAATGACGCCTTCGGCGCCGCCCACCGGGCCCATGCCTCCACTGTCGGCATCACGAAATATATTCCCGAAGCGGCAGCCGGATACCTCCTCAAGAAAGAAATCGAATACCTGGAAGGGGCCGTCGAAAATCCGGTCCGCCCATTTGTGGCCATATTAGGCGGCGCCAAGGTATCCGGAAAAATCGGTGTGATCGAGAACCTCGGGAAGAAAGTCGACAAGGTCATCATCGGCGGTGGCATGGCGTTTACCTTCTTAAAAGCCATGGGTCTTGAGATCGGCCAATCACTCGTTGAAAACGACATGCTCGACTTCGCCAAGGGAGTACAGGACCATGCCTTTGCCAGTGGAGTCAAATTCTACCTTCCGGTGGACTGCGTCGTGGCGGCCAGCCGGGAGCCGGGAGCCGAAACAAAAATCGTTCCGGTTCAGGAAATTCCCAAAGGATGGTATGGACTGGATATCGGCCCCGCATCCGTGAAATTGTTCTCGGAAGCGGTCCAGGATGCCAAAACCATTCTGTGGAACGGTCCTATGGGCATGTTTGAAGTGGATGCCTTCGCGAGAGGGACACTCGCAATGGCCCATTCCGTCGCGAACGCCTACGCGCTGACCATTGTCGGAGGAGGCGAAACCGCCCTGGCCATTCACCGCGCCGGAGAGTCTGAAAGTATCTCGTTCATCTCAACCGGCGGTGGAGCCGCGCTGGAGCTGCTCGAGGGAAAAACGCTACCGGGACTTGCAGCACTACCCAATCGCACCGCATAACGACAACTATCGATGTTTCCCCGGATTGAGGCTTCGTGAGAACCCGCTTCATCATCGGCAACTGGAAAATGAACAAGACCGCCACCGAAGCCGGGGCGTTCGTTCGTCGTCTCACCCAGGAGCTACCGACGCTTGACGGGATCCAGGTCGGTTTTGCACCGCCGTTTACCGCGCTGCATGCCGCCCATCAAGCGCTGGCTCCCTCATCGGCCTTTCTCCTGGGTGCACAGGATCTCTATTGGGAAGATAAAGGTGCCTTCACAGGTGAAGTCTCCGGCCCCATGTTGAAGGACATCGGTTGCCAATTTGTCCTGGTCGGCCATTCGGAACGTCGGCAGTACTTCGGAGAACTAGACAGCTGGACGAACAAGAAAGTGCAGGCCGCTCTGCGGCATGAACTCCAACCGATTCTCTGTGTGGGCGAAACCCTTCAGGATCGGGATACGGAACAGACCGACCTCGTCATACAACGACAGCTTCGCGCCGGGCTAGCCGGAATCGAGGGACAGAGTCTCGCCAGTTTGACGATCGCCTACGAACCTGTGTGGGCTATCGGGACTGGGCGGGCCGCATTGCCTGAGCAGGCCATACCCGTCCATCGCATGATCCGCCGCACCATCAGTGACATGAGCAGATCCAGCGAATCCGATGTAGGCCAGCGGGTCCGTATTCTGTACGGGGGAAGCGTCACCCCGCAAAATGTTGCCGACTTTCTGGCCTCCGAAGAAATCGACGGCGCACTTGTCGGCGGGGCTTGTTTAGACCCGGTCTCTTTTGCTACACTCATCATGGACGCTAGCGAATCGAAGCCCACCAAGGCCTAAAAATCAACATGTATACCTTACTCGTCATCGTTCATGTCATCGTGTGCCTGCTCATGATCGGAGCCATCCTGCTGCAATCCGGCAAGGGGGCGGAAATCGGTGCGGCTTTCGGCGGTTCGAGCCAAACCGTGTTCGGCAGCCGTGGGCCGGCAAACTTCCTGAGCAAGTTTACCGTCATCACAGCATTCGTGTTTATGTTCACTTCCTTGTCTCTGGCCATTCTCGCGAAGGACCGAAACTTTTCCTCAACGGTTATCGACCTGAACAAGAAACCTGCCGCCTCAACTCCAAGCGCCCCACCGTCGGATACCACCACACCCTCTGCTAAGGAATCGCACTCTTCCAGCGAAGGTTCCCACTAAGCGTTCTCGTTTTCCTTTCTTTCAAATAGAACCGATCGATCCGCAACGAATGGACATGCTTCGTATGCGGAACGCTGTGGTGCGGCTACTCGCCAGTGATAGCGTGATTCGCAGAATGTATGAAATGAGGGAGAGGCGTAACCGGTTACTCTACGCCGATGCGCCGCGAGTAAGAGACCGATTGAGGTAGTTCAACTGTCTGCTAGACGGGGGTGAGCCATTGCCAGTGAGCGGCGTCGGTTCCACCCACTATGTCAAAAAATGATTTTTGCAGAGCCTGCGTGATCGGCCCCGGTTTTCCAGTCCCTATGCGCCGTTGATCGATTTCCGTCACCGGCGTAAGTTCTGCCGCGGTTCCGGTCACAAACACTTCCTCGGCCACATACATTTCATCGCGAGTGAATCGCTCCTCGATCACGGGAATATTGCGCTCCTTCGCCAATTGAATGATGGAGTTGCGCGTGATGCCTTCCAGAATTGAGGTTAACGGAGTCGTCTTCAGCACGCCACGTCGCACGATAAAAACGTTTTCCCCTGTCCCCTCAGCCACATAACCCTCAGGGTCGAGCATGATCGCTTCGTCGTAACCGTCGGCTTTGACTTCCCGCTTGGCGAGGATAGAATTCACGTAGTAGCCGGAAATTTTCCCGCGCGTCATAGAGACATTGACATGGTGACGTGTAAACGAAGACACTCTGGCGCGAATCCCCTTCAACAGAGCCTCGTCTCCAAGATAGGTCCCCCATTTCCACGCAGCAATGCTCACCTTGATGGGATTCTCCCCCGGATAGAGCCCCATGGCGCCATACCCAATATAGACGAGCGGGCGGATATAACAAGCCTCCAACCGGTTCACCCGGACAGTTTCGATAATGGCTGCGGTGATTTGCTTCCGGTCGTAGGGCATCTCAATCAGGCCGATGTGCGCCGACTCGAAGAGTCGATCCACGTGCTCAGGCAGTCTGAAAATAGCCGACCCGTTCTTTCCCTTATAGCAGCGGATCCCCTCGAAGGCGGCCAATCCATAGTGAAGCGAGTGCGTGAGCACATGAACCTGTGCGTCGGCCCACGCGACAAACTTCCCATCCATCCATATTTTTTCGCTGGTTTGTAACATGCGCGGGATAATACCAGCGCCTCGCGATGAGCGTCAAGACAACAGCCCCCGCACTCACCGACCTGCAGTATTTTTGAAAACCTTGTCCTCAGATCGACCTCCTTCTTGCGGTTTTGTCCGCAAACACCTCTCTCAACCGGGCACTTGGCGATTATAACTTACTTGACACCCAACATAAGGCTAGGCCAAGGTACAGGTTGGCAGTGAGTCTCTTCGTGCTTTTAGTCGGGCTGAATACCACTGTGCCAATTCATGCTTCTCAGGGAGATGAGATTGGCAGGAATGGGGCCAATATCGGTTCTAATGGCCAGGAGTTCAGGGCTGTTATCCTTTACGCTTTTGGAAGGCTTTCTAGTGATTTGAACATTGAACGGCGTCTTATGGATGCTGGAATCAAAAGTGGACTTGTATCTTACGCAACCCATGATGTGTGGGAAAATAGCAATCGAGTTGGCATGCGGTCCAGCCGCCAACGATTTCGTAACAGCATCTTTGGAGAAAAGATCCATGCCAGCGGACTCAACATGTTCTTGATTAGGAGTGAGCGTGAACGGACCAAACCCAACTGGCTGACCATCAAAGGTCGCTTCACAAATGTCTTTTTGCCTGGCAGCGGGATCGTCCCCTCCAGGTTGCCACAACACCCCAGTGGGACTGATAAATACACTCACGGCCGGTGTCGAACCATAATTTTTGAGTCTGAATGCGAAGCGGAAGGTTTTATCGATTTCAACTCCCTCATGGTCGATAATCTCTACGCTAACCCACGGGCGACGAGAAGCCACAAGGGTTTCATTGGCAATGTCGGCGGATATTTTAGCGGCTTCAGCGGCAATGTGGGCACTTCTGCTCTGCCAAATGACGCCACCCAGGGCAAGAATAGCCACAACCGCTCCAACTACAGTGATCCGGTTCAGATTTTCAGCCGTTCGTATTTGCCGTTCCCAGCCTTGCTTTTGTTCATCGCGCCACTGCTGCTCGTTGGGGACTGGCTGAGCAAGAGGGGAATTGTCCATGGTCCGCTTATTTTGCTGACGAGCGGAAACATCTTGATGATTACTGGAGGGGTTCTCTTGGTCCTCTCGCTTTACGGGTTTTTGTTTTGAGGGCCTTATTAGGTGCTTTGGAAGGTACTGCAACCCGACCAGGATCAGCGCGCATGAGAGCAGTAATCGCTTCATCGAAGCTCAACGGGAAGAGTGATACGGGTTTCGCTTTCGGCATAATACCTCCAACGGCAAGCGAAGTTGAACATTTTTCGCCTCATATTTCATCTGAGCACGCTGTACCGGAGGCGTACTCAGCAGTTTGCTACGACCGTGGTGAAGATGTCCACATTCTTGCGGTTGTTATGACGAAAAGAAAACTCGGCCAAATACAGCGGCAAATAAGCCTTGCTGACGTTGTGGTAGGTGCCCATCACGCCACGCTTCAACAAGCTCCAGAAGCTATCCAGGTTGGCCGTGTGGACGTTCCCGCGCACATACTCACCCTTGAGATGGTTGACGGCTTGGTGAGGGTACTCACGATTCAACCTGCTATATCCAGGCCATGTATCGGTCGCAATCAGGGACACTCGGGTATCCACCGTTTTGCGCACGAACTGGCTCAAGGTGTGGCGGTCGGTTCCTTCGATGATCTCGCACACTACGTTGCCTTTACGGGCTATCGCGCCAATAACGCCAATTTTATTGCTATACGCTCCCGCGCCTTGGCTTTTCTTGTTCCAATGGCGATTCTTGTCCTTGCCGCCGACAAAGGTTTCGTCTACTTCAACTTCCCCCATCAACTTGGCAAAGCTGCCATCTTGCATGGCGGCCCTGATACGGTGGCACATATACCAGGCTGTTTTGTAGGCACCGCTGCCGATCTGACGCTGAATCTGCAAGGCGCTGATGCCCTTCTTACTCTGCGTCATGAGGTAAATAACCTGGAACCACACGCGAAGGTCGTAGTTCGTGTTCTCGAACACTGTTTTCGAGATCACGGAGAAACGATATCCATTGCGACCGCCGCACTCCTTGGCCTTGCAGGTCCAATGAAACGGGCGAGCCTTCAGCTCATACACTTTTTTATTCCCGCAACGCGGGCACTCAACGCCATTCGGCCAGCGGCGCTCCCGCAAGAACTCCTTGCAGGCTTCTTCGGTAGAAAACCGCTGCATCAGCTGGGAGAGTGTTTGTGTTGGCTTGGTCGTCATGCTGTCCTCCGTTCAGATGAGCGGAGTATAGCGATCTCATGAGTGGGTGTCAAGTAAGTTATAATCGCCGGGCACTTATTCTTGACACCCTCTCCGCGGCTATGATAAACACGCACGTTCTGCTGACGAGGAGAAAGACGCACATGTACGCTATTATCGAGACAGGCGGAAAACAGTATCGAGTGGAAACAGGGACCGTACTCCAAGTGGAGTCTCTCCCGGGCGATGTCGGCCATTCCGTGCAGATCGACAAGGTTCGATTGCTGAATGGCGACAATGGCCTCGTGATCGGTCAGCCGGTCGTCGCCGGCGCGCGAGTCACGGCGGAAATCATCCGCCAGGGACGCACCAGATCAATCACGGTCTTCAAAAAACAACGTCGCAAGAATTATCGCCGAACCAGAGGCCATCGGCAGGGCTTTACGCAGCTGCGGGTCACTGAAATCGCATCGAAGTAACGACTCGAAGGGGAGTTTGCCATGGCAACAAATAAAGGCGGCGGTTCGACAAGAAACGGCCGTGACAGTAACCCGCAATACCTCGGCGTCAAGGCATACGGCGGAGAGACGATCAAGGCTGGTTCCATCATTGTGCGCCAGCGTGGGACGAAGTTTTTTCCCGGCCTCAACGTAGGTCTTGGCCGAGATCACACCCTCTATGCCTACGTAGCCGGTGTCGTGAAATTCGAAGGTGGCCGCGGCCGGCAGAAGGTCAGCGTCTATCCAGTCGCAGCGAAAGCCTGATCCCTCCTCAGTCCCGACCTTTGTTCCACGGAGCAGGTGCTCTTCGCTCACGCAGCGTCCCCCATGAGCCGGCGAATACGCTATACTGTGGTTTCCGAATAATTACGCCGGGTGAGGCCTCGCTGCGATGTCTACATTTGTCGATCAAGTTCAAATCCTGGTGAAGGCCGGCCACGGCGGCAACGGCGCCTGTAGCTTTCGTCGAGAGAAGTTTGTCCCACGAGGCGGCCCCGATGGCGGGGACGGCGGAGACGGCGGCAGCGTCATTGTGCAGGCGACCACTCGCCTCAGCACCCTGCTGGATCTTCGTTACCAAAAACACTACGAGGCGGAAAAGGGCGAGGTCGGGGGCGGCAGCAATTGCCATGGTCGCCGAGGCACCGATGTGCGCATTCCCGTCCCCGTCGGCACCATCGTGTTCGACGAGAACACACAAGAACTCCTGGCCGACCTCATGACAGACGGCGAAAGCTGCGTTATCGCCAAAGGTGGCCAGGGAGGCCGAGGAAACACCCAGTTCGCCACATCGACCAACCGCGTGCCGACTCAGTTCGAACCGGGCACGCCGGGCGAAGAACGACTCCTTCGGCTCGACTTGAAACTCCTGGCCGATGTCGGATTGGTGGGTTACCCGAACGCCGGGAAATCGACACTCATCGCCGCCGTGTCTGCCGCTCGCCCGAAAATTGCCGATTACCCCTTCACCACCATGACACCCAACTTGGGCGTGGTACGGTGGACCGGCGAGCAGACCTTTGTCATTGCCGACATTCCCGGATTGATTGAAGGCGCGCACGAAGGGAAAGGTCTCGGCTTTCAGTTTCTCCGGCACATCGAGCGCACCAGTCTGTTGATCCATGTGATCGATATTTCGGAATGGGCCACAGAGGATCCTGTCCCAAGCTTCAAGATCATGCGCAACGAATTGTCCGCCTACGATGAGGCGCTTGCCGCCCGTCCCTTTGCTGTGGTGGGCACAAAACTCGACGTCAAGGGCGAAGGCGAACGGCTCGAACAACTCCGGAAATATTGCCAGCGGCGCAAAATTCCATTTTTCGCCATCTCGGCTGCCACCCGAGAAGGACTGGACGAGTCCATACGCTACATGGGCCAGCAAGTGGAACTGCTTCGGAAAACCCCGTGCGAGACGAACTCCTAAAGCAAGCCAGGCGCGTGGTCATCAAGATCGGAAGCAGTCTGGTCGCCTCACGCGAAACCGGCCTGAGCACCGAGCGCATCGAACGACTCGCCGCCGAAATTGCCGAGGTGCGCGCACAGGGGCGAGAAGTGCTCGTGGTCTCGTCCGGGGCGGTCGTCTCCGGCATCAAGAAGCTTGGCTTGCGCGAGTACCCCAAAAGCCTGCCGGTGAAGCAAGCCGCTGCCGCGGTCGGCCAGAGCCTGCTGATGTGGGCCTACGAGAAGGCGTTCGAGCGCTTATCACTCCATGTCGCGCAAGTTCTGCTGACCCATGAGGACCTCGCCGATCGCCGGCGATTTCTTAACGCCCGGCACACCCTGACCACGCTGATCAAATTCGGAGTCATCCCCATCATTAACGAAAACGACACCGTCGCGGTCGAGGAAATACGTGTGGGAGACAACGATACACTGGCAGCCCAGGTGGCGCATCTTGTGGATGCCGACCTGCTGATCATCCTGTCGGACGTGGATGGACTCTTTACCGCCGACCCTCGCAAGGACTCAAGCGCCAGCCTGATTCCGCTGATTCAAGAGATCACGGAGGACATTGAACAACGCGCGGGTATGTCCTCCACTTTTGAAGGCACCGGCGGCATGGCGACGAAGGTACGCGCGGCCAAGAAGGTAGGTGAATACGGCGTGGCGACCTTGATCTTGAACGGAACCCGCAAGCGCCTGCTTCCGGACGTTCTATCCGGACAACCGGGCGGCAGCCTGTTTCTCGGCCGCGAACGACGCATGAACAGCCGAAAACATTGGATCGCATTTACCCTGCGCCCCCGCGGTCATATGCAATTGGATCAGGGCGCCGTCGAGGCGCTGGTGCGAAACGGCAAAAGCCTCTTGGCCTCAGGCATTCTTGATATCACCGGCCACTTCGAGGCCGGCGACCCGGTCACCTGCGCCGGACCTGACGGGAAAGAATGCGCCAAAGGCCTGGTCAATTTCTCATCCACCATCCTGACCCGCATCAAGGGCCTCAAGACCGCCGACATTCAAAAAATCCCTGGTCTCCAGGAGTACGAAGAGGTCATCCACCGGGACAACCTGGTGATCCTGTAGCGGCGTGGCTACACGCGTCGATACAGCTTCGGCCGGCAGCTGATTGCTCTCCCGCTGCGCGCCGCACATTCGTGAGTTGAGATGGAGTCGCATGCGTCTGGGACTCTTGGGCGGCAGTTTTAATCCGATTCACCGGTGCCATCTCTCGATCGCACAATCGGCGCGACAACTGCTCCATCTGGACCAGGTTCTCTTCATCCCGACCGGAGACCCTCCGCACAAGCAACCCGGCACCCTGGCCTCCGCGCAACATCGATACAACATGGTCCAGCTGGCGATTCAAGACGAGCCAGCATTCGCCCTCTCGGACATTGAGATCCGCCGTTCCGGCAAATCCTATTCGATCGACACCGTCCGGGCGCTTCAAAAGGAAGACGGTCCGGACACTACCCTCTTTTTCATCATCGGCCTGGATGCGTTTCTGGATCTTCCGTCCTGGAAGGAAGCAGAACATCTTCTCACACTCTGTCATTTTGTTGTTATTTCCAGGCCCTCCACGACCTTTCTGGCAGTGGCCTCAATGCCACTCCTTCCCGAAGTCCCCAAAGACGAGTTGCTTGAGCTGGATGCAGGACGGCTGGAGCGAGCGGACGTGCCCCTCAGAAACGGCCGGACGCTGACAATGTTGAGACTACCACCCTGCGAAAGCTCCGCGTCGGAAATCAGAGCACGCGTCTCTGCTGGCCGTCCCCTGGCAAATCTGTTGCCCCCCCTGGTCGAATCCTATATACTTCGCGAGGGGTTATACAGGGAGGACAGTGAGCGTTTCTGAAACAAAAGCCAAAGCTCTCGCGGTGGCTGCTGCCATTTTGGACAAAAAAGCCACCGATGTCCTGATCCTGCATATCGCCAAGCTGACCTCCATCGCCGACTACTTGGTCATCGGCTCCGGAGAGTCGGAACGTCAGGCACGGGCGATCGCGGACCACGTCGGCGATGTGCTCAAGGCCCAAGGGCATCCGCCGCTCAGCATCGAAGGGGCGTCGTCCGCCAAGTGGGTCGTTATGGACTTTGGTGACGTCATCGTTCACATCTTCCAGAAGGATATTCGCGAACACTACGCCCTCGAACGACTGTGGGGCGACGCAGGACAGGTCAAGCTGCCGGAAGAGCGCGCCCTGAAGGTTGCTCCACCGGCACGAACAACGGCCCGTCCCGCTCGCACCCGGAAACGGGTCTAGCATGTTTCGGCTCCTCTCTACGATCTTCCTGGCCAGTGTCGGCATCTTTCTCTACAGCTATTTCCGCGAACTGAACCCGGGCACGATTACCGTCCGGACCAGTCCCGACGCGCTGTTCGAACTCAGCCCCGTTTCCCTAGTGCTGTTCTCGATGGCGCTGGGCGCCACGCTGGTCGCCCTGATCGTGACGATTAAGGAAACCTCGCATGTCTTCATGAATTGGCGCACGAATCGCCTCGTACGCCGCAAAGAGAAGGTGGATGCCCTCCATCGGGACGGAACGCACGCCTTCATGTCCAAGCGAACAGCCGATGCCGTGAGCCTGTTTGAGCGCGCGCTGGTTATCGACCCCAACCGGACGGACTCATTGCTGTGGCTCGGGAACATTTACCGTTCTGAGAGCAACTTCACGGAGGCCATCCGGCTCCATCAGCAAGCCCACCGCATTGAAGAGCGAAATGTGGAAGTGTTGCTCGAATTGGCTAAGGATCTCGAAGGCGCCCGTCGCTATGAAGAAGCGCTCCAGACCCTCCAGAATATCCTCCGTATCGAGCCGGATAACTTAATGGCCCTGATCCGCAAACGCGACCTGCAGATCCGGCTCGAGAAATGGAGCGATGCGCTCGAAATTCAACACCGGCTGGTCAAGGCCAACCTGGCGGACAGCGAACGACGGGCCGAGGCCAATCTCCTGCTTGGTTGCATGTACGAAGTCGGCCGGCAACTCCTCGAGCGCGGACACCCGGACAAAGCCCGCCGGTATTTCCGAGGCGCCATCAAGAAAGATCGCACGTTTCTGCCGGCCTATATCGGCATCGGGGAAATCTTGGTCCGTGAGGGCAAAATCAAGAACGCGGTTGAAATTCTCAAGAAGATTTACGCCAAGACGCGGAGCGTCATCATCCTTCACCGCCTGGAAGAACTGTTTCTTGAGCTCGGGGAGCCGGACGAAATCATTCGTGTCTACCAAGAGGCCTTGCAGCAGGATCCGCACAACGCCGTGATCCAGTTCTATCTGGGCAAGTTGTATTACCGGCTCGAAATGGTGGATGAGGCCTACGACGTGCTTTCGACCCTCGACGGCACGCAGGAACAGCTCGTCGATTACCATAAGATCATGGCCAACCTGTACCTTCGCAAGCAGCACATGGACGAGGCCGTGGGGGAACTCAAGAAAGCCCTGGGCTTCAAGAAACGGGTGGTCGTGCCCTACCAATGCACCCAGTGCCACCATGAACTGGCCGAATGGTCCGGCCGTTGCCGACGATGCGGACGCTGGAACACCTACGTCGCCCTCCCCTGGCGGGACAGCACCAAACCAGGTACCGATCAAGACGGCCAGAACACACGCATCCCCGCCGTCCCCTATCAAGGCATTGCATCTCCGTTTGAAACCGTGTAGGGTTTCCACCGCCCTTTTTTCTTTTTCCAGACAAACTTTTTGCTCGCAGATGCACCGGTGAAGGAGCGAGGTTTGCCTGTCTTTTCGAGGAGTAGCGTGCATGACTGATTTCACAATCCTGGCCGACAAAGCTTTGCGGGACGAATTGCTTACCCGAGAGGAATGCCTCGCCGTATTGCAGACACCGGACACAAGCCTGCTTGAGCTTCTGCAGGCCGCTTTCAAAGTCCGTGAACAGTATTTCGGCAAGACTGTGCGTCTGCAAATGCTCTTGAACGCCAAGAGCGGCGCCTGCCAGGAAGACTGCGGCTACTGCTCGCAATCCTCCGTTTCAACAGCCCCGATCGAGCGGTATGGCTTGCTTCCCCAGGATCAAATGGTGACCGGCGCGCGCCGTGCGGCAGCTGCCAAAGCCCAACGCTACTGCATCGTCATCAGCGGACGCAGCCCGCTGGATCGCGAGATCGCCGAGATCGCCTCAGCCGTTCGATCCATTAAGCAGGAAATACCAATCCAGATCTGCTGTTCCTTGGGACTCCTCAACGAACGCCAGGCAAAAGACCTCAAAGCGGCCGGCGTGGATCGAATCAATCACAACTTGAATACGAGCGAAGCCTATCACGCGGAAATCTGCAGCACACACACCTTTCAAGACCGGCTCGCCACGATTCGGCATGCAAGGACGGCCGGACTTGAGATCTGCTCGGGCGGCATCGTCGGGATGGGGGAAGGCGATGAGGATTTAATCGATCTGGCCCTGGCCCTTCGCGAGGTCAAACCGGATTCGATTCCGCTCAACATGCTGCATCCGGCCTCCGGCACTCCCATGGAGCATTGCACTCCCCTGACGCCGCAGCGGTGCCTGAAAGCCCTGTGCCTCTTCCGCTTCCTTCACCCGCGGACGGAGCTTCGTATCGCCGGCGGACGCGAACACAACCTACGCAGCCTGCAGCCATTGGCACTCTATCCGGCCGATTCAGTCTTTGTGAACGGGTATCTCACCACTCCGGGACAACCGGCCGCAGAGGTCTGGCGCATGATCGAAGACCTGGGATTCAAGATCGAAGTGGATAACCAGGAACCGGTAACTCCGTAGCCAGATTCAAAAGCCTCATTGAAACTGAAATGCAGATTGAGACTACTTGCTCCTTCCCTATTAGGGATCAGTTTTCTTATAAGTGCCTGTACAATCGCCAACTATACCCCAGGCCTACCAGAAAGCCAGCCCCCCACAATCCTCACTGAAAAATCGGGCGCCATTTCCTTCTCATATTTGCCCGAGCTTTGGCACGACGGACAAGACAACCCGAATAGCCAGCGCAGCTTACCGAAAGCTGTACTGAAAGTTAGAGAGATTTTCGAAAAGAATACTCAATTCGAGAGAGTGATCATTTCAGCAACTCCCCCTGTCGAGGGAATGCACGTAAATATTTACCTAGAACATCATGTTTCATTCTCACCATACTACATAGCCTCGATCGCAACTCTTGGGATACTCCCGCACTATGAAGATGGCCTTGTCTACACAGTTCACTTTGATGTCCTGGCAGGCAACACTCCGATCAGACACTATGAAGAGGAAATCAGAGGAAAACGCGCAAGCTGGATTGGGTTTTTACCGTTTTGGTGGATCACTCATATCGTGAATACAAGCGAGGATGAAGCTTTTCTCGGAACCGTATATAACTTCACGAGGGCTGCGAGGCGGGATGGATGGCTTACCCCCAAGACCTGTTCGTCTCTTGGCCGCCTCATCCTCGACCAGCGTGGAATGGGATGAAACCAACAGACTGAGCACGAAAGGCAGATCATTCATAACGCAGTCCCTCGACCAAGGGTTGTCTGGCGGCCCAGCGGGCCGGCCAGAACCCGGCGAGGAGCGATGCCACCAGGGCCAAGGCAGCAACTTCCGCCATGAGGCCGAGTGGCCAGGAGATCTGGATGGTCCAACCGAACGACTGCCGGTTGATCACCCGGATCAGAATGAGTGCAAGGGCGCATCCGCCGACCAATCCCATCCCCGTCCCCAGCAATCCCAAATAGCAGGCCTCCCATAAGATCAATGCCGTGATCTGCCCCCGACTGCCGCCTAACGCCTGGAGTGTGGCCAATTCACGACGCCGCTCGACGACCGACGTCACCAACGTGTTGATGATGCCCAGCGTCGCGATAATCACGGCGATGGCCTCCAGCACATAGGTCAACGTAAACGTCCGATCGAAAATTCGAAGGATCTCCTGGCGCAACTCCGCATTGCTCAGCACCGTCGGCATGAGCTTTCCAGCGGACGCGTGAGCGAGGGTGTCGAGAATGGCCGTTCGAGCCTTCCCCATATCGGCGCCCGGCTCAACATAGACGGGGAACACGGTCACCCCTTCATCATTCCACCATTGCTGATACAACGAGCGGTCAATAAGGATCTTTCCGCCGTCGGTCGCATAATCATAAAAGACCCCCAGCACCTCCAGAGACTGCTCGCCTTGTGGCGTCACGATCGACAATCGGTCGCCCTTGTTCACCGCCAGATGATTCGCGATCACCTCTGAAAGAATCGCGCCTTCTCCAGCTGCGGCACGAGTCAGGATCGCGGCAGACTCCCCTGCAACGAAGAGATACCGGCTCCGCGCCGCATGGAGCGCTAGGTCTCTGGAGACCAGCGACACCGGCCGCCCATTCAGCTCGATGCGCAGATCACGGTAGGTGTCTACCGCCGAGACGAGGTGTGCACCAGCCAACCGGGCGCGCCAAGCCCCCGGCAACACCGGACTCGACGACCCGTTACGCACCGCGTGCGGCCATCCTGCGGGCGCCACAATAAAATCGGCCATCACCGTCTGATCGATCCAAATTTCCACCGTATCCCGAAAGCTTCGAATCATCACCAGCACTCCGACCATAATCGCGATGCCCACGAGAAAGGCCGACACCGTAACGGCATTTCTTCCCATCCCCCGGCTGGTCTGTTCACGGGCAATATGCCGAATGGCTCCGCCCAACGTTGGCGCCTGCGAAAGGGCCGTTAACTCACGAGTGCGGCAGAGGCGCTGCATCAGGCTGGGGACGAGGCAGGAGAGCCCGGCAAGAAGACAAAATGTTGCTACGTACCCGAATATCGGCACTCCGCCGATCGGGCCGGCTGATGCGCATGCCAAAGCGATGAGCAACAATACTCCACCCGCCCACCCCAACGAAGCTGCGCGGATACGCTGAGCGACATCGTATTCACCCGGCGCCAGTGCAGCGACCACGATGGTGCGTCCGGCATCCACACTCGGACCAAGTGCGCCCAGAACAGACACCCCGCTGCCGATCATCACCGCCTCGATCAACAACCGGCCGGAGCCGGGAGGGAAACCGACGGTTCCTGTGGAATGAGACAGGGGCGTGTACAGATCATGGATCGTCCGGCCGACCATACCGACAAGCATATCGCCCAGCAGCAGACCAAGTCCGCCGCCCAACAACCCGCCCACCACACCGAACAGGCCGGCCTCTGCGAGGAACAGGCCGATGACCGTCGATTCTGACATGCCGATCGCGCGGAGAATCCCGACCTCCCGCCGTCGCTGCGCGACCATAAAGGACACGGTGTTATAGATCAAAAAAATGCCGACCAGCAGCCCTACCATACTCAACACAGACAGATTCATTTGAAAGGCACCGACCATCGACTCAACTTGCTGGCTGCGTTGGATCGGGCGGCGTATCGTGACAGCCGGAGGCAAGACCCGCGCAATCGCCTCCGCTACCTGCTCAACAGACGAAGCGGGTGAGGTGACAACATCGATACGATCGAGACGACCGATCAAGCCGAAGGTCTGCTGCATGGCCGCGATATCCATCACGGCCATATGATCCCAGGGGGATGGAGCCCCCGGACGCCTGGCCATCACCCCGATAATCGATACGGACACCTCCTGCTGACCGGTCTGAAGCGCCAATTGAGCCTGTGGTCCAATCCCCAGATCCGACTCAAGGGCTTGGCCCACCAGGAGGCCATTCTTCACCAGGAGGCCATCTATCGCGATACGCACACCGGACTGGTCGCTTGATACAGGCGCAGGAGGAATCCGTCCCCCCTCCGCATGTAATTCCTCCAACAGGTCCAGACCAAGAATCGAGAACGACCGACGAGATCCAATATCGTGCGCGACTCGGACGCCCACCTCCAGCACCGGCCGAGCCGACTCCACGCCGGCAACAGACCGCACGGTGGTCACCAGACGTTCATCCATACCGGCTTCTCCGGCCGACACTTCGAGCGTAACCGGGCCCGCGACCGTCAAGACTGACTCTTCAAACGAACGCAGAACCTCCACGTTAGCGGTTTGAACCGCAATCGTAGCCGCGACCCCCAACCCGACGCCGATAATCGTCAGCACGGTCCGACCCGGATGAGTGGACAAATGTGTCCACCCAAGACGAGCACAAACCTTGAATAAGGCAGATGAAATCAGCGGCATTATCACGCTTGCTCGCCCGATAGTCTAGTAATTGTTTTTACAGATTTACCCAGGTATGCTAAGATTACTTTCAGTAGAATTTGGGGTACATAATCTTTATGGCACTACGCAAACGACCTCAAGCGAAAAAGTCTGCAAAGACCACCAAGACCGTTCCGGCCGCAAAGAAGCGGAAGCCCGTGAAAGTCGTCAAGGCCGCGTCGGTGCGCGCCAGGCGATCAGACGGACTGACCCCCCGGCAAAAAGAAATTCTCAAACTGGTCTCGCAAGGGAATACCAACCGCGACATCGCCCGCCGTCTGGATATCAGCGTGCGAACGGTTGAGGTGCATCGTTTTAACCTGATGCGGCGATTGAAGGTTCGTAACGTGGCCCAACTGCTCCGCCAAGCGCTGCAACAGGGCTTCCTCCCCAAAAATTTCGCGTTTAGATAACTCGATGTGCCACCTGGATGGCGCGGAATCCCCGCGCCACGCCTTATAACTCCTTTAATTTCCCCCGATAGTCCTGAACCGACCGCGCTCCGCGGGAGACCAACTCCGCCTCCAACTCACGCTCCAGGCGTTCGAACACCCCGACGCCTTCTTCAACTAACACCGTCCCTACCTGAACTGCCGACGCGCCGCAGAGGACATGCTCAAACGCATCGATCCCATGCACAACTCCGCCTGTCCCAATGATCGGGATGCGCCCAGCGAGGAACTTCCAAAAGGCTCGGACATTGGCCAGCGCGACAGGCTTGATCAATGAGCCCCCCAGACCACCGAACCCTCCCTTCGGTTTAATAACCGGAGTGTCACGCGTCGGATCGATCACCAGGCCGTTGCCGACGGAATTGATCAAATTCAAATAGTCCACCCCGCAGCGACCGATCACTTCCGCCATAACGGCATGGTGAACGGGATCGAAATAGGGGGGCAGTTTGACGCCCATCGGAACGGTAATGAGCGGCCGCACCCGCTTCAGCAACCGTTCTGAATCGTCGGGGTCATACGCAATCTGAGGTTTGCCCGGAATATTCGGACAGGACAGATTCACCTCGATGAGATCGGGCCGCGCCTGATTGATCACACGCGCCATGGTGAGAAAGTCGTCCTCGCACAAACCGGCGATACTGGCGATGACCGGCTTCCCGAACTGTTTGAGTTCAGGAATGAGTTCCGCATAGGCCAGATAGCCGAGATTCGGAAGCCCCATGGAATTGATCGACCCGCCGGGAAACCCGTAGTACCGCGGTTCAGGATTTCCGGCCCGTGGTTCCACTGTCATCGACTTGGTGACAATAGCCCCGGCCCGCGAACGCCCCAAGGCCAGCAGTTCCTCCCGCGTCAGGCAGAGCGCCCCGGACGCATTCATGAAACAGCTGGAAAACTTGACGCCCGCAATCGTGGTGCTGAGATCCATACCGATCCTTTCTCCCGGCCGGATGCTGAAAAAGTCCGCCGACGTTATTCGCAAGAAACTCGATCGCCCACCGTCCCGGCGGTACGGCTCCAAGCCCGCTGAACGACCCCTGAATGACTCAGGTTGACTGAGTAACGCGGTTCACAAGGCGCCCATCCCGCATGTGCCACACATAGTCCGCTGCCCTCGCCGCACTCTCGCTATGCGTCACCAGTAAGACCGAATGGCCGAATCGTTGCGGCAACGTGCGGAAGAGGCTGATGATATCGGCGCCTTGCTTGGAATCCAAATTGCCCGTCGGTTCATCCGCCAGAATCAGCCGCGGCCGATGCACGATCGCCCGGGCAATGGCCACCCGCTGCTGCTCCCCGCCAGACAACTCGCTCGGCCGATGCGAACGGCGCGCCTCCATTCCCACCGCCTGTAAGACCTCATCAATCCGATCCGCGACGGTCCGCCCCTGCTCTCCCTTGAGCAACATGGGCAACGCGACATTTTCTGCAACCGTAAGGCCGGGAATCAGATGAAAGGCCTGAAAAACAATTCCGATCAACTCCCGGCGCAAACGTGTCCACTCCATGGCGCTCGCATCGGTCACGGTCCGGCCTTCGATCGCGATCGTCCCGGAAGTGGGCTGATCCAACCCCCCGATCAAATTGAGCAGAGTACTTTTCCCGCACCCGCTTGGGCCCACAAACGCACAGAAATCTCCGGCTTTCACGTCGAGCGTGATGTCCTGCAACGCGCAGAGGACCATGCCGCCTCGGCGGTACTCTTTCGACAGCTTTTCGACACAGACCAGCGTCTTGGCAGGATCGTGCATCACGAAAACTCATGGCCATAACAAGGTATCGCGGGACCTTCCACCGTTGCATACCGGCCGAACCCGCTCGAATCCGTGGAATCGCCCCGATGCAGGCGGAAGGGTCCTATACCATACCCCCTTCGGAGGCCACAACCTTGACAGGCTGAGGGGGTTTCCGTACAAAATTCCGCATGTTGCTGTCGTTACTCTCACTTCCAGGATGAGCCGTCTTCAATGATGATGGATATCCTCAGGCAGGCCTCGCGCTTGCTGCTCCCAGTGGACTGCACCACCTGTGAACAACCGCTCACAGATGACCCCGTTCCCTTTTTCTGCCGCCGATGCTGGGAACTGATTCGACCGTGGCATGGACCATCCTGCCCGCGGTGTCATCGTCCATTCGCCTCGCCGGCGGCCACCAGCCATAGTCCGACTCACGAATGCCAGGATTGCCGCACCCGCGAGCCGCACTATTCCCGGGTCTGGGCCCCCTATGCCTACTGTTCCCCGCTTCAAGATGCCATTGCCCTGTTCAAATATCAGGGAAAGGTGGCGCTGGCGGACGCGCTCGGTGCGTTACTCATACAGGCGCTTCCGGACCACCCGGACATCGACACCATCATACCGATCCCCCTCCACCCTGCACGCCTCCGGCAGAGAGAGTTTAATCAATCACTCATCCTTGCCGATCGCATCGGTCCCGTTCTAGGCTTGCCGGTATCCTATCGAAACCTGGTTCGTACCGTCGATACCGACCCTCAGATTAGCCTCCCGCGCGCAGCTCGTCTGCAAAACCTCCGCAAGGCGTTCGCCCTGCGCCTTCCGCAGGAAGTAGCGGGCAAGCGCATTCTGCTCGTCGACGATGTCTTCACCACCGGCACCACGGTAAGCGAATGTGCCAGAGTCCTGCTCGAAGCCGGAGCCACAGATGTCGCCGTCCTCGCCCTGGCGCGTTCCGTGGATGCGGGGATGGTGCCGGACACCTGGCTGCCTCCATCGGCCGTCAACCAAGGGCAAACCCTGAAAGCGTAACCCATGCCGATCTACGAATATCGTTGCCGACAATGCGGAAAACGGACCACCCGATTGGTGCTGAGCATCAGCGCCGCTCCGCAGCAAACATGCGCCCATTGCCACAGTGCCGACATGGAGCGGTTGCTGTCCAGATTCGCCTCACCCAAATCGGAGGAAGCCCGACTCGAAGCCTTGTCCGACCCGAGCAATCTAGGAGGACTCGATGAAAACGACCCCCAGAGCATGGCGCGGTTCATGAAAAAAATGGGGCGGGAAATGGGAGAGGATCTGGGTGATGACCTCGATGCCGCGATGGAGGACGGTCAATCATCCCCGCCCGGAATGGACAGCACGGACTTTGACTGACCGGCACCGTCATGAATATTCACTTGACAGGATTGTCCATGTCTCCTACCATCAGCCTAGAAATATTTCATACGTGCCCCTCCTGAACGATGAAGACATATCCATCCATGCCCAGCAGCAATCCTCTGAGCAGAGGAGACCGCTAATGTTCGCCGGAGAACATCTCTGCAAGGTCGATGAAAAGGGGCGCTTCCTGATCCCCTCCCCGCTTCGGGAACGATTCCAAGCCGAGGGCAATCAGGTCATGTTCCTGAAGAACAGCGAGCAGACGCTCTGGATGTACTCCGCCAGGGAATGGGAACAGGTACTGGAGCGGACCAGGACCACCCTGGACGAGGACCAGACCCGCCTGTTCATGCACCACGTGATGGCTCAAGCTGGGGCCTCCGATATCGATAAAGCCGGTCGTGTGTTGATTCCCAGCCGCCTTCGCAAGCTCGTCCCGATGGATGAGGACCAGGAACTTGTTCTCGTGGGGATGTACCACCGCCTGGAGATCTGGGGCCCATCGGAATGGCGCCGCTACCTCACCAGGAACGAAGACCGGGCCGAGCAGGATATGGCTAAGATCCAAAATCTTCTGTAGTGTAATAGGCAGGCCCTTGCGCCGCGTGTCCCGTCCCCGACAATCTCCGGTCTCGATCAGATCAAGATCTTTTCGCCCTCTGCCTGAACAGGCGCCGCTTACCGCGCGGGAATCCCTCTCGCCACTGCAGTCCGTCCGAAACCGTCGCCCCCTGATCCTGTCGGCTCCGCTTGGCACCGGCCCGAGAATCACGGACGACTCCATCGCACTCACGTTACCTGTCCCGCCCAGCGTCAATCACCAGTATGCCACCGTGGACGGACGCCGCCTGCTCTCCGCCACAGGACGCGCCTACAAGGAATTCGTCGGGCAACAAATTCTGGTTGCGCTTGCCCAATCGCCCCATCGTGGTACTCTAAGACACCGTTTGCAGGAGGCACCCCTTTCGTTGTCGATCCATTTTTTCTTTGCCTCGGCGCTGCGACGAGATACAGACGGCGGGCTCAAGATCGCACAAGACGCTTTATGCGAGGGGCTGGGACTGAACGACAATCGAGTGGTTGAAACACACCTCTACAAACGTCAGGATCGCGACAACCCTCGGATGGAAATCCTGCTATCGGTGGCGCCGGCTGCAGGACCTGGTTCCTCTTATCCTACCCCGCTCACGGCACAACCGGCGGTGATCCCGGAACCTTCGTCCGACAGCCGGCATAACCGGTAGAACGGCTGAGGGACAGGCGCGGGAGCACCGGCGAGCCGGCGACGATCACATGTTATGACATACCGACCCATTGCAATTGACGCGCTCCGAATCGGCATGCACGTCGCAAAACTGGACGTCGCCTGGTTTCGATCGCCCTTCATGCGGCACTCGTTTTTGATTCGAACGGACGAGCAAATCGAGAAATTGCGACAAGCCGGAGTCAAACACCTCAGCATCGACCCCAGCCGCGGACTCGACCTCCCGGACACAACTCCTCCGTCTCAAGGCCAGCTTCCCGTCGTGACGAATCCGGTCCCCTCGCCGACAGCGACCGCACCGGAAGTCCGTTCCTTGGCCGCCATGACTCAAGAACTGCTGGCCGCCAAATCCGCGCGCGCGCGTCTCGAGGAATCCGTCCAAACGACCTTTTCCCGCATCGCAAAAACTGGCATCGTCGAATCGGAAGAAGCGAGCCACGCCGTCCACGCCATCAGTGCTGTAGCACAAGCACTCAATACGCATGCATTGTTCATGGTGTTCAGCCGAGGCCGCGAGGCCAATGCTCCGCTCAGCCAGCATGCTCTCGCGGCCTGCAGTTTTTCGATGATTCTCGCCCACGCGGCAGACTACAATCTGCTGGCCATCCACGAGTTGGCCACCGGCGCGCTGCTGCATGACATCGGGCTTCTGCAAGTACCGCCCGCAATTCTTCACCGTATTCACGACACCTCGACCACCCTCTCCGAACAGCACTGCCGGACCTATGAGTCCCATGCGCGCGCGGGCGCTATTCTACTGGAACGCCGGGGCGGCTTCACCAAGGCGGTGGAACAGATTGTCGCGGAGCATCATGCCTACCTGAACGGCAGCGGATTTCCCGCCGAAACAGGCGGGGCGTTCACCTCGGATATGACGCGCATCGTGATGGTGACGGACCGGTATGACGAACTCCTGACGGGCTTCGGCGGCGCCTCGCCGCTCACCCCTCATCAATCGCTGCAACGGCTCTATCAGGAAGGACAGGAAGGCAGGTACGAGAACCGCCTGATCTCCCTCTTCATCAAAGTGATGGGCATTTATCCGGTCTATAGTTATGTCCTTCTCACGACCGGAGAGCGGGCCATTGTCTCCGTCATCAACCCAGGAAAACTTCATCAACCCATCGTGACGATCACCCATGATCCGTCAGGTGAAGCCTACGTCGTCCCGCTTGTGATCGACCTCGCCAATCAGGATGCACAAGCACCTGCTCGCGGAATTCGTTCAGTATTGGGCACCATCCCCGCGGAATTTGAACGAGCCTATCACTGACAACGGCCTCAGTTCCCTCAACACAGCATCGAGAACGGTTGAGTGCCGGAGCGCACTATCCCGGCGCGGAGAACTATTCGTAGCGGAGCGCTTCGATCGGATTGAGCCGCGCCGCTTTGTTGGCAGGATAGAGCCCAAAAAAAAGGCCGACGGCCAGTGAGAAGAGAAACGCCGTCACGATGGAATCGAATGAGATAATGGTCGGCCAGCCTGCAACGACCGTCGTGAGGCGCGCGCCGATGATGCCGACGACCACGCCGATCAGGCCGCCGAAGAGACTCAACGTTATGGCCTCAATCAGGAACTGAGTCAGAATATGTTTTCGTTTGGCGCCGACCGCCATACGGACGCCGATCTCCCTTGTTCGCTCAGTGACCGACACCAGGAGAATGTTCATAATCCCGATGCCACCGACCAGCAATGACACGGAGGCGATGGCAAACAGCATGACCGTAAGGGTTTCACTCGTGCTCTCCTGCACCTTTCCGATATCGACTTGCGTCCGTATCGTGAAGTCATCCGCCTGGTCCGGCTGAAGGCGATGCCGGGCCCGCAAGGCCTCGCGAATATGCCCGACCGCCTCGGGCAGGTCGGCACTCTGCTCGGTCGATGCGAATAACGCGCCCACCGATCCCAGGAACTGGCTGCCGAACACCTTGCGTTCCGCCGTCGAGAAGGGAATGAAGATGACATCGTCCTGGTCGGTCCCCTGGGCCGACTGGCCTTTCGGCGCCAACACCCCGACAATTTGGAAGGGCACATTCCTGATACGGATCGTCGCGCCGATCGCCTCTTCGCCCGGGTCGAAAAGATTTTCCAGCGTCGTCTGACCAATCAAAGCCACGCGAGCCGCGCTCTCCATATCGGCCTGCGTAAACGGCCCCCCGCTCGTGAACGACCAATCGCGAATCGTGAGATAACTCGGGGATACCCCGTTGACGGGACCGTTCCAATTGCGGTTCCCATTGACGATTTGCATGACATCCCGTTTTGCCCAGCCGGTATCCGACAGCAAGGGACTACGTTTCTTCAAGTCGGCCGCATCGCTGACCGTTAAAGTCACCGCCCCGCCCTGCCCTCCCCGAACACCACTGACGGTCGTGGAGCCCGGCATGATGACAATCACATTCGTCCCCATGCTCGCCACCTGCGCCTGAACCGCTGCGCGGGCGCCCTGCCCGATACTGATCATCGCAATGACTGCACCCACGCCGATGACGATGCCGAGCATCGTCAGGCCGGCCCGAAGCCGGTTCCGGCTGAGGATCCGCAGAGCGGTCATGACGGTGAGCAGAACAAACGCCGACATGGGTGGCCTAGGTCACAACGGACAGGTGTGGGGCGCGCCGAACATCCTGCACGATCTGCCCGTCCTTCACGACGAGTTCACGCGAGGCATAGGCGGCAATATCAGGCTCGTGCGTCACGAGAATAATCGTGATGCCGTCTTCTCGATTGAGCTGCTCGAGGATGCCCATGATTTCACGGCTCGAGACGGTATCGAGATTTCCGGTCGGCTCATCCGCAAACAGGATCGAGGGCGTTCCGACCAGCGCCCGGGCAATGGCCACGCGCTGCTGCTGACCTCCGGAGAGCTGCGCCGGATAATGCTGTTCCCGACCGGCCAGCCCGACACGCTGTAAGGCTGCGGCGGCCTGTTTCCGCTGCTCTTTGATGGACATCCCCCGATAGAACAGCGGCAATTGCGCGTTTTCTAATGCGCTGGTCCGGGGAATGAGGTTGAAATTCTGAAAGACGAACCCGATCTGTCGATTGCGAAGGTCGGCCAGCAGATCCGGCTTCGCAGTCGCCACATCCAATCCGTCCAGTTGATAACGGCCCCGCGTGGGCTGATCCAGACAACCCAGCAGGTTCATGAGTGTCGATTTGCCGGATCCCGACGTGCCCATCACCGCGACAAACTCGCCGCGATCAATCGTTAAATTGATGCCGCGTAGCGCCTGCACCTCAACATCGCCGACGCGATAAATCTTCCAAAGGTCTTCGCAGACGATTAAGCCGGACATAGAGACATGTTCATCCGCCATTCAGGAGGCATGAGTACCTGCCATGTTCAATGCTCGATGCCCAATGTTCAATCGACGCTTCAGTATTGAGCACCGAGAATTGACCATTGCCCATTCCACTAGATCCCACGATCACGCCGCGTGCCTCGCTGTTGCCCGGCCCCGAACCCAGGGGGAAGGTCTCCGCCCTTGCGATCGCCGCGCGGAGATTCAATGCCGATCACAATAGGGTCACCCTCCCGGACTTCAGGCGCAGTGATTTCGACGTACGACCGGTCCGATATTCCCATCTCGACAGGAACGCGCTCCAAGTCATCCATGGCGTTCAACTTCCACAGGCCCCACTGCCGATTCGGCGGTTCAGCGGAACCGCTTCCAGACGCAGACTTCCCGCCTGCACTCCTCCCGCTCTTTTCTGAACCGGCACCCACCTTCTCTTCTCGAACCGCTTTGGGAGGAGTGAAGCGAAGTGCCGCATTCGGCACCTTGAGAACATTCTCCCGCTTGTCCACAACAATGGAGACATTCGCAGTCATGCCCGGCTTGAGACGAAATGCAGGATTCTCGAATTCAACCACGACATCATACGTGACCACATTCTGGATATTGATCGGCGCATTACGAACCTGGCGCACCCGCCCTCGGAACTCTTCTCCTGGATAGGCATCCACCGTAAACGACGCCGCTTTCCCATCGACTATCCCCCCGATGTCGGCCTCGCTTACATTGGTATCGACTTGCATTTTGGTCACATCTTCGGCAATCAGAAACAGGGTTGGGATGGAGAAGCTGGCGGAAATTCGCTGGCCGACCTCGACTTGTCTGGAAATCACCACACCATCGACCGGTGATCGGATGACGGTATACTTCAGATCCAACTCGGCCGATTGCAGGACTGCCTCGGCCTGCTTGACGGCGGCTTCCGTCACTTTCAGCTGTGCCACTGCCCCCTCGGAGGCGGTCAGGGCGACATCCACTTCATTCTGCGAAATGAACTGTTGCCCGATCAGCGACTTGGCCCGATCCAGTTCCCGACGCCGCTGAGCGAGGTCGATCCGCGCCTTATCCAGCGCAGCCTTTGCATTGGCCAAACTGGCAACCGCCTGATCGCGCCTGGCCTGATAGGGGAATGGATCGATGCGTGCGACGACTTGACTCGCCTTCACCTTGGAATTGAAATCGGCATGAAGACTCTCGATCATGCCCGATACCTGGCTGCCAACCTGGACCGTGGTGATGGGATTGATCGTACCCGTTGCGGTCACCAGGGAGACGACGGTTCCTCGCTCGACCGGAACCGTACGGTAGCGCACAGGGGCCTTCCGCTCGCCATTAAAAAACACGTATCCGGCGATCGCCAGACCGAGCACGAGCACCCCGACGATGATACTCACACGGCGCATGAACAGGCGTTCCTCTTCGCCAAGTACTGCGGGCATTCTAGCAGAAAACAATTTGACGATGTCACGCGGATGCCCGTTGCCCCTATGCGGAATACGGCGGCACAAAAGAAAAAGGCCGCTTGCCATCGCAGGCAAGCGGCCTTCAGATCAGTCTGTCCACTAATCGTGGACGTGCACAAGCCGGTCTATGGACTGACGGTAATACGATCCTTGATGTCGTCGAACACGTCCTTCGGCACCACGTTCTTGGCCACGAGTTCGCCCTTCACTCTGTATGGGCGGTTGCTCACGATACGCTCGGCCACATCCTGCGAGATGCCCAGCGTGAGAACCAAATCGGCTGACGGCGCCTTGTTGATATTGAGCAACGACGCAGCCGTTGCGGGAGCGTCAAAAGGAGACGGCGGGGAGACAGATTTCGTCGAAGACGAACCGCCGCTTGCAAGCGGCGCGGTCAACGCCGGAGACTCCATCGCCGAAGACAGCGAGCGCGAACGCTCCTTCATCTCTTTCTGATAACGCGCCACCAATGACTTCAATTGCTCATTGTGCCGGCGGGCCTCTTCATACTCCTGTTTCACGTTTCGATTTTGCGCGCTCAGCTGCTTCACTTTGTCTTCGAGCTCCTTGGTTCGGACCTCGATGGTGTCGCGCTCTTTATCACGCCCATGCTGGATCCGTTGGAGCTCATCCCGGGCAATCTGGCTTTCGGAGCCGAACTTCGCGTTGAGATCCTTCAGCGTCTTGACCTGTTGCTCCAGGGCATTCTTCTGCGCCCGCGCGCGCTCCAATTCACCCCTGGTGGCATCGGCATCGGCAAGCGCCTCATGATATTTCTTGTCACTTACGCACCCGCTGACGGCCATCGCGCTCATGAACGCGAGCCCAGCCATCCACACATGCCTCATGCGACCCTCCCCTGTTCGATCTGGACCGATCGGACTTCTTCCCTCTTGTTGTGTGTATGCCATCATCTCAACTTTGTCAACAAGTTTGCCGATTGCGCGGTCCCGGCCAACGCGCAGCACCAGATCACGACAGGGTCGCCGTAAATTCAACAGCGCTTGACTGCCGGTGACCAGTCTGGGATTATGCAACGACAGTTCTGGACAACTACGCAACCACCCGCAGCATCCCACACACCATCTCGCACACACTATGATGAACTGGGGCCCGGAGCTCGCTGTTATTCTCGGCATCATTGAAGGACTGACGGAATTTCTCCCTGTTTCCTCGACCGGCCATCTGATTCTCGTGGGGCACGCCCTCGGATTTACGGGGGATATCGCCTCCAACGTGGAGATCTCCATTCAGCTGGGCTCGATTCTCGCGATCATCGCGTACGAGCGCGCCAAACTGGCGTCACTGGCCTCCCATGCGCTACGGGAGCAACAGGAGTTCCGCTCGTTGATTGCAAACCGGGGCACCAAATCCTGGTCCAAGACCATTCAGGACTCGATCAATGCCCAACCCAATCTCTGGTTTGTGATCGGATTGGGCCTGGCCTTCTTACCCGCCGCGCTGGTGGGATTCCTCGCGCATAAGTCGATCAAGGCCTACCTCTTTTCACCGACCACCGTCGCTATCTCCTTAATTGTGGGCGGCATCATCATTCTGGTGGTCGAACGCATGCAGAGTCGCGTGCGGGTGAAAGAGCTGCTCCAGGTGACGCCACGGTCGGCCCTGCTGGTAGGCCTTGCCCAATGCGCCTCCTTGATTCCAGGCATGTCCCGCTCAGGCTCCACCATTGTCGGAGGCCTGCTGGCCGGCCTCGACCGGCGCGTGGCCACCGAGTATTCTTTCTTCCTGGCCCTCCCGACGATGATTATCGCCACGATCTATCAAATGCTGAAATCGCAGGCGGCCTTTTCACAGGAGGACTATATGGCCCTCGGAATCGGCCTCGTGGTGTCGTTCGTGGTCGCCTGGGCCGTGATCGCCGCTTTTCTCACCTTTGTGCAACGCCACAGCTTGAGCGTGTTCGCTTACTACCGCGTGGTGCTGGGCGTCATCGTGCTGCTCGTGGTCCGATAAATCCAATCCACAACCAGGAGTTGAGTCGTCATGGCAAGCAACATGGACAGCGTCCACGTCTACGATACGTGGGTCAAAGGAAAGAACGGCAAGCTACACTTCGATGTGATGACCACCAGTCAGGAGAAGGCTCTGACGCTCGCCAAGCAGTATCTGGTGGGAATCGGCGAACCGGGAGCGGTGATTACGCTCAAGGAATGCCAGTTCTGCCATAGCGAACCGCTCGTGATGTTTTCGGTCGAGCAGCAACGGCAGTTCCGGGAGCAGGGCGGATTTATCATCACCCTGCCGGCCTGAGGGCCGGGAAAAGCGGATTACGAGGACGGCGGCTCGGAAACAACCGGCTGCTCCTCCGGCTCCTTCTCCGTCGCGAAGTGAAGAATCAAAAACACAACGCCAACGGTGATCGCCGAATCAGCCACGTTAAACGCCGGCCAGTGATATCCGTTGATGTAAAAATCGAGGAAGTCGATCACTTCCCCGTACCGCAACCGATCTAACAAATTCCCGACCGCCCCGCCGAGAATACCCGCTACGCTGAGCCGCCCCATCCAATCGTCTTTCGGCATGCGCACCATGATCATGCCCAGCAAGCCGACGGCAAAGACCGAGGTCAGTCCGAAAAACACAAACCTGAACGAGCTGCTACTGGAGGAGAGGAACCCGAAGGCCGCGCCAGGATTGCGAATATAGGTGATACTGAACAGATTAGCGATCACTGGGATGGACTCATGGAGCCGCATGGACTCCATAACAGAGACCTTCGTGACTTGATCCACCACCACGATCGCCAGGCTCAGCAGCCCGAGCAGTAGATAACGGATGGACTGGCTCAACGGACGGCCTCGATACAGCGATCACACAGGGTGGGATGGTCGGCGGAAGTGCCCACAGCGGATCGATAGTTCCAACAGCGCTCACACTTCGCACCAGTCGCCTTCTCCACGGTAATCGCAAAGTCAGGCTTGAGCGGAAGATGATGAACAGGCTTAAGCTCGACATCAGATACGATGAAGAACGCTGCTAGATCCTGAAGGTACTGCTTCAAAAATTCGTAACGGTCCGTATTCGCCTCGATGACGACCTTTGCCTCCAGCGGTGCACCGATCACCTTGTCGCGGCGCTTCACTTCCAGCGCAGCCTGAACAGCCACTCGCACTTCCAGCAATTGCTCCCATCGCTCCGCCAGCTTGGGATCGGCCCAGCGGGGATCAACTTCGGGGAACAGGGCGATGTGCACACTGTCGGCTTTCGCCGCTGCCCGCACGGACTCGGGCAACGACCTCCAGATTTCCTCGGCGGTGAAACTCAGCACGGGTGCCATCAATTTAGTCAGCGCCACCACAATGTCGAACAAGACCGTCTGCGAGCCACGCCGGAGCGGAGAATCCTTCCGGAACGTATAGAGCCGGTCCTTCAGGATATCGAGGTACACGGCACTCAGATCGACGGAGCAGAAATTGTTCAACGCGTGAAAGATCGTATGGAATTCAAACTCGTCATACCCCTTCCGCACGCGCGGGATCAGGTCGCCCAGCCGCATGAGCGCCCAACGGTCTAATTCAGGCAACTGCTCGAAGGGCACTCGGTGCAGCGCCGGATCGAAATCGTAGAGATTACTCAGCAGGAAGCGGCAGGTGTTGCGAATCTTTCGATAGGCTTCGATCAGGTGATTCAGGATCTCCTGAGAAATCCGCAGGTCTTCACGATAATCCTGCGCCGACACCCAGAGGCGAAGGATTTCGGCACCGGACTGTTTGATGACATCCTGCGGCGCCACGACGTTGCCCGCCGACTTCGACATCTTTCGCCCGGCCCCATCCAGCACGAAACCATGCGTCAACACGGCCTTATACGGCGCGCGATGATCGGTGATCACACCGGACAACAGGGCGCTATGGAACCAGCCACGATGCTGGTCTGACCCTTCCAGGTATAGATCCGCCGGATACCATTGGCGTGGCTTGAGGACGGCCGCGTAACTCACGCCGGACTCGAACCAGACGTCCAAAATGTCGCGCTCCTTCTCGAAATCGGTTCCCCCGCACGCTTCACATTGAGTGCCGGCAGGCAGCAACGCGCCGGCCTGGTTGGCAAACCAGTAGTCCGTACCATGTTGCCCGATCAGGTCCGCCACATGGTCGATCACTCGCGGGTGAGCCAAGACCTTGCCGCATGTCACGCAGGTGAAGCCGGGGATCGGCGTGCCCCAAACCCGTTGGCGTGACAAGCACCAATCGGGACGGTTCTGGATCATTCCGTTGATCCGGTCGCGGCCATAGGCCGGAATCCAGCGCACCCGTTCAATCTCCGCCAACGCCTCTTTCCGCAGATCATTCGTCTCCATGGAGACGAACCATTGCTCGGTCGCGCGAAAGATCACCGGCTGCTTACAGCGCCAGCAATGGGGGTACGAGTGACTGAGCGAGCCGTGGCCGAGCAGCCGACCGTTTTCCTTCAGGCGCTCCACGATTTTCGGATTGGCCTTGAAGACATGCTGACCGGCAAACTCGGGAACGGCATCGGTGAATCTTCCGCCGTTATCGACCGGCGCCAGGATTTCGAGCCGCTCGCCGACGCTGGCCTTCGCATTATGATCCAGCACCAGAAGGTAGTCTTCCATGCCGTGTCCCGGCGCGATGTGCACACAGCCGGTTCCCTGCTCCAACGTGACGAAATCACCTAGCAGTAGCGGCGAAAGACCCGTCGTCAACGGACGTTGCGTCTCCAGACCTTCAAATCCCTCGCTGCCTTTTTTTACGGCCACGATGGCATGGGCCGGCAGATTACAGGCCTTAGCGACCGCCTCGACCAGCTTCTCGGCCATGACCAGCAATTCATCGCCGACCAGCACGAAGGCATAGTCGATGTCGGCGTGCAGGCAGACGGCTTGATTGGCCGGCAATGTCCAGGGTGTGGTCGTCCAGATCAGGACAGAGGCGCTTTTTACATCGGCCGGGAACGTCAACCCGCCGAATCTCTTGCTCAAGACAATCGGGGGACTGACCAGCGGGAACTTCACATAGACCGAGGGAGAGGTGTGGTCGTCGTACTCAACTTCTGCCTCGGCCAATGCCGTCTGGTCTTGCGTGCACCACAGGACCGGCTTCAGACCTTTATAGACCCCACCCCGCTCCACAAACCGGCCGAACTCACGGATGATGGTCCCCTCATAGGCAGAGTTCAACGTGAGATAGGGCTGCTGCCATTCACCCAACACGCCCAGCCGTTGAAACTCCTCTCGCTGAATCGCGACATACTTTTCCGCATATTCCTTACAGAGCTTGCGGATCGCGAGCGCATCCAAATTCCGCTTCTTGTCTCCCAGTTCCTTCAGGACTTGATGCTCGATCGGCAGGCCGTGACAATCCCAGCCCGGTACGTAGGGGACGTGATAGCCCGACATCGTCTTCGACTTGACGATGATGTCTTTCAGGATCTTGTTCAGCGCGTGGCCGATGTGGATCCGCCCGTTCGCGTAAGGCGGCCCATCGTGGAGAATATATTGTTCTCGCCCCTGGCGGGACTCCTGAATCCGTTCGTATAACCGCTCCTGCGCCCAGCGGGCCAGCAGTTCCGGCTCCCGCTGCGGCAGGTTCGCCTTCATGGGAAAGTCGGTCTTCGGCAAATTGAGGGTCGATTTATAGTCCATATGATGATCTATCAGAAACAAAAGAGTCATGAAGTGCGCATAAAGAAAGGACTATACCGAAACATGGCGAGAGGAACCAGTGGTTTGTTGGTAGCCGGAGCCATTTGGCAAGGTGACGGGTAGGAGGTGGCTGTCCTGCAAGCTGTTCAGAAAGGTTGTCCGGCAAGGCCGCAGCGAGGGAGCATGTGAGGCGTACCCTTGCGGTACGTCGAACATTGGAGCGACGCGAGAACGCAGCCGGAAGCGGTTTTCACGATTCTGTCAGCTGAGGGCCATCATGCGGTCCAACGCTACCTTCGCCAATTGCTTTTCGTCGTCCGGCACGACGATCCGGTTGACGACGTGTCCATCGGCAAGATTTTCCAACGCCCAACAGAGATGTGGCGCGTCGATGCGATACATGGTGGCGCATTGGCAGACCGTGGAGGAGAGGAAAAAGACCTTCTTGTCGGTCTGCTCATGCTTCAGGCGATTGACCAGATTCAATTCCGTCCCGACCGCCCAGGCGGTGCCGGCAGGCGCAGCGGTAATGGTGCGAATGATGTATTCCGTCGATCCCACGAGGTCGGCCTTGTTCACCACGTCCTCGTGGCATTCCGGATGGACAATCACTGTGCCCTCGGGATACTGCTTCCGGAAGTAGTCCACATGCGACGGCTGAAACATCTGATGCACGCTGCAATGGCCTTTCCAGAGAATCAACTTGGCCCGCTGAATCGCTTCCACCGAATTGCCGCCGCGGGGCATAAAGGGATCCCACACGATCATCTGCTCGCGGGGGATGCCCATCTTGTTGGCCGTGTTGCGGCCGAGATGTTCGTCCGGGAAAAACAGAATCTTCTCCCGTCTCGCCCAACTCCATTCGATGACCTTCCGTGCATTGGAGGAAGTACAGGTAAGGCCGCCATGCTCGCCGCAGAAGGCTTTCAGGACGGCCGCTGAGTTCACATAGACCGCCGGCATCACCGTCTCTTCGACGGATAGCACGCGTCCCAGCGCGTCCCAACACTGCTCCACCTGTTCGATTGCCGCCATGTCGGCCATGGAACAGCCAGCCGCCATGTCAGGTAGAATCACCGTTTGATTGGAACGGCTCAACACATCGGCGGTTTCCGCCATAAAGTGGACCCCGCAGAACACGACATAGGGTCGATCTGATTTTTGCTCGGCCAGTTGCGATAGGATCAGGGAATCGCCGCGAAAATCCGCATGCTGGATCACTTCGTCGCGTTGATAGTTATGCCCCAGGATCATCACCCGATCGCCGAGCGCGAGTTTGGCCGCACGAGTCCGTTCGAAGAGTTCTTCGGCAGACAGCGATTGGTAGTCAGTGATGGGATGAGGGAGCGTGGCGACCGTTTTCACCTGCAGCCTTTCGGTTGAGTGAGACCCTTATACACAAGCACAGATACCTTTGATAATTCTACGACACTCTCTCGCGGCTACGCAATGAAATGAGTCGGAGCAGATGACCTATGAGGAGCAGGGGGATGGGTCGAGGGGACGGAAGAGTCGGCGCCTGCCAGACACCTTCGAAGAAACAGCGTCAAAAGTGGATCGTGCATGACAGGGCAAAACAACTGGAAGGGGGAAAATGTAGGAAGTAACACCAGGGCTTCGGTTTCATCCCGCGGATTACAAGCGAGTAGAGGAAGTGCTGTCTGGAAATTAATATGTTGAGAGGAGAAGTGGCCTAACCCGTTTGCATGGCAAACCGGCTGCCCGCGTCATCCGTGAAGCGCCCCTCCCCTCAACCCACACAAGAGTCCCCATCGTCCCTAAAGTAATGGATGCGCCTCGGACTTTGAAGTAGACTTGCCACCAGCCTTATTAGTTCCGTCATTAGTTCCGTCATAAATTCCATGCCAATAGACAACCGCAAACACACTTTTGAAGAGCTAGCCGACTTGGTATTGCCGAGCCATTTCAAGAAGCTAGAAGCTGCAATTCAATCCCCAATAGCAGCGGAGAATCTTGTTGGTTTCAAGAGCCTTACAAAAGAACTTCTTTCTCGTTTCAATCGCACAACAGATTTTCCTGGCTGCTATGTGTTCATTGACGGAGAGAAGCCTATTTATGTTGGCATTTCGCGTGAGGTTATGAAACGGCTCGTCCAGCATCTCAACTACAAATCGCATTATTCGGCAAGCCTTATCTATCGCATGGCCTCCGAGAACTACCTCCACGAGATGAAGCGTGACCAAGCCATGAGAGATGAGTAGTTCAAAGCCGTGTTCTTCTCGGCACAGAAGCGGTTGAGACGGATGAAGGTTGCGTATGTAGAGATCGACAACGATCTCGAGCTTTACGTGTTCGGGTCTTTGCATCAATGAAGCTGGACACTGATACTTGGAATACCTTCCGCACGCATTGACTGAGGCCCCGGGATTAACCTGTCTTGCGATCAACATTTCGCACTGCGAGGCGACCCAGTTCCTTCCTCCCCCTCACCTCCGCAACGATGATTACGCCTCCACATTTGCAGCAGACTTGCCCCAGCAAACTGATTCGTCAGCCACTCCAGATTAAGGGAAATACCATGCTGGAACTCAGGCCCACCTGCGAGCAATGCTACAAATCGCTGCCACCCAATTCGCGTGAAGCGCGCATCTGCTCTTATGAATGTACGTTCTGTGCCGCCTGCGTGGAGCAGGTGTTGGGCAATGTCTGTCCCAACTGTGGTGGCGGCTTCGTGCCTAGGCCTATCAGGCCATCGAACAACTGGAAGGGTGACAACTTTCTTGGTAAGGACCCGGCGAGCACAACCATCAAACACAGGCCGGTTGATCTCGCGGCTCATGAGTCGTTCGCAGCCGCAATTCGAGCCATCCCGCCTGAAAAACGGTAGCACGTCAAAGTGGATAAAAGGTGCCGGGAATCATTTCGCAGCATGTGGCGACCCCACATGAAGTGGCTGACACTCGCTTTGGAGGCTGGTATACTTGGCAGTGAGGTGATGGATGAGCAACGTCGAAGCGATCGAGCAGCAGATTGAGAAGCTTTCTCCCGAAGAGCTTGCCGCGTTCCGTTCTTGGTATGCCGCGTTTGACGCCGAGGCCTGGGACCGCCAGTTCGAGGCCGATGTCCAAGCCGGCAAGCTTGATGCGCTGGCCAAGAAGGCGCTTCGTGCCCACACTTCTGGGCAGTCAACGAAACTTTGAACCATCACGCTTCACCAGAGTTTTGGTCCTGTTATAACGCCCTCCCGGCTCCGATCCGTGAACAAGCCGACAAAGCCTTTGCACTCCTGAAGGCAAACCCTCAGCATCCGTCTTTGCATTTCAAAAAGGTAGGTCGATACTGGTCCGCTCGTGTGAGTCTCAGTTACCGGGCGGTGGGAGTAGAGGCAGCGGACGGAATCGTCTGGTTTTGGATTGGAATACACGCCGAATATGATCAGTTGATCCGCTAAGCCGGTTTCGTTGTGCGATCCTCACCGCCTATTGAGACAGCGGGATGGTCAGGAGAATCCCCCCCATCACTTCCTGCGGTTTGAAGTCTTTCTTCGGACTATTGGGGTGCGTATTGTGGCAACCCACGCAAGATTGAGACACGGCTTTGTCTGCATAGAGCGCCTGAAAAACCGGCGTCCCGCCCTCGTTCGTCACGGCTGCATAAGGCTGGTCGGGATTCACGAGAATTTCCTTCAGCCCGGCCCGCTCAAAGTCGGTCATCGGCCCATTCTTGGCATTGATCGCCCAATTGCTGATCAACCGGTATTGAAGCCCGCTTCGCCCCGCCGCCACGAGCCGCCCCGTTTCCAGCAGGTACTGAGCCGGAAGGGGAAGACGTGAGGTCTCCCGCCAGTTTTCCGAAGCAAAGGCAATCCCGCGCATCTGCATCCGCTCGACGACATCCGTGGTGTAGAACGTGCGGTCCGCCTGGATGACACTATGCAGATACTCGGCCACGGCTCCGGCAGGAATACAGGCGGACGGATCGGCGTCCTTGCTTGCGGTAGCGGGACCCCACTGTCCCAGAATCCCCATCATACTCGCTCCCAACAGGAGTCCGAGCCAAAAACCTCTCCCCTTCATGATGTGCCTCCGTTTCTCTGAGCGCAGTCCATCATTCACCTTGAGAAAAGCTTACGCTCGCGGGCCGGATAAAGCGAGCGCCGCCGGTAGGCATCGCGTGATTTCTCTTGTAGAACTGCGTATGATTGGGCACAGTACAAACCATCGTCACCCCGGCACAGGAGAACACCGCACGATGAACAGAACGACATCGACGCTTGGCCGTTTTGTATTCCTGCTGGCACTTGGACTCCTGTCGAACCCGATCCTCCCCTGGCTGACGCCCGAGGCGCACGCCGAGTCGTTCAATGCGAAACCCGGCACCTGGGAAATGACCTATAGCGGGTTATCGACCGGCACGATGATCCCGCCGGAGGTGCTCGCCAAAATGCCACCGGAACAACGCGCTAGAATCGAACAATCGATGCAAGCCCGCTCCGGCAAGCCAGGCACTCATACCACCAAGTCCTGTATCACCAAAGAGGATTTGGATCAGAACCGGATCATCAAAGAGGAAGAGGAGGACGAACCGGGCTGCACGACCAAAGTCCTCTCGAGGTCTTCCGGCAAGATGGTACTCGAACGCGCCTGCCCTCCACCCCGCGCCTCCACTTCACGCATGGCCATGGAAGCCAAGACGCCCGAGACACTTGTCGCAAGTATCGACATGGACCGGGCAGGATCAGGCAAGGTGCGCATCGACATCAAAGGCCGCTGGCTTGGCGCGAGCTGTGCCGGCATTGCGGACTGAGCTTCAACCTGGCCTTACCGCAAGGAGACTGCGGGGCGGGTGCAACGGTGCATAAGCCTGTCGTCCTCCGCTCGCGGATATCCGCCAGAAGGCCAAGTGGGCCCCCTCGCCGTCTGGGTCTTTCAGAACATTGACTTCGCCCTGACAGGTCGGTACGATCACCCTCGACAGCTAGGGGTGCCATCCGGCTGAGAGTCCGAGTGATCGGGCGACCCTCACAACCTGACCTGGGTAATACCAGCGTAGGGAAGCGACCGGTTGACTGGCTTCGTGATCGCTTTAAGCCGCACCCAAGCTGGATGCGGCTTTTTTTATTTCGGCCCTCAGACGCTCACCTTCGACGAAAGGAATTCTGCCATGAGCGAGGCCCATACACAGAACGGTTCCAGCAAGGGTCACGGCTCCAAGCCATCGACTGCGCGCCTCACTACCACTCCTTTTGCGGCCTCGCGCAAAGTGCACATTGACGGCACTCTTTCGGGTGTCCGGGTCCCGATGCGCGAAATCAGCCTGACTCCGACACACTCGGCCGACGGCAATAGTGGGACGCCGAATCAGCCGATCACCATCTACGACACGTCCGGCCCCTATACCGATCCGAACGTGAAAATCGACGTACGCGCCGGGTTGCAGCCGTTGCGGCGGGCCTGGATCGATGCGCGTCAGGATACGGAAGAACTCCCCCAGGTCACCTCCAACTATGGCCGCCAGCGCGCCGCAGATCCCAAATTGGCAGACCTGCGGTTTACGCATATCCGCAAGCCGCTTCGCGCCAAGGCCGGACGGAACGTCAGCCAGATGCACTATGCCAAGAAGGGCATCATCACGCCGGAGATGGAATTCATCGCGATCCGGGAAAATCAATCCCGCGCGCGAGCCAAAGAACTGATGGCCTCGGCCAATGGCCATGGCGGCGGTGTCTTGCAGCATCCCGGCCAGGCCTGGGGCGCTCTAATCCCGAACATCATCACTCCTGAGTTCGTGCGCGACGAAGTCGCCCGCGGCCGCGCCATCATCCCCAACAATATCAATCACCCGGAAACCGAGCCCATGATCATCGGCCGGAATTTCCTCGTGAAGATCAACAGCAACATCGGCAACTCGGCCGTCGCCTCGACGATCGAAGAAGAAGTCGAAAAGATGATCTGGTCGATCCGCTGGGGCGCCGACACGGTGATGGACCTCTCCACCGGCAAGAACATTCACGAGACGCGTGAATGGATCATTCGCAATTCGCCCGTCCCGATCGGCACCGTGCCGATTTATCAGGCGCTCGAAAAGGTCAACGGCAAGGCCGAAGATCTGACCTGGGAAATTTTCCGGGATACCCTGATCGAACAGGCCGAGCAGGGCGTGGACTATTTCACGATTCACGCGGGCGTGTTGTTGCGGTACGTGCCGATGACGGCGAAACGCATGACCGGGATCGTCTCCCGCGGCGGGTCCATCCACGCCAAGTGGTGCCTGTCGCACCACCAGGAAAATTTCGCCTATACGCACTTTGAAGAGATCTGCGAAATCATGAAGGCCTACGACGTGGCCTTCAGCCTGGGCGACGGCTTGCGACCCGGCTCGATTGCCGATGCCAACGACGAAGCGCAATTCGCCGAGTTGGAGACGCTGGGCGAGTTGACCAAGATTGCCTGGCAACACGATGTGCAGGTGATGATCGAAGGGCCCGGCCATGTGCCCATGCACATGATTCAGGAGAACATGGAGAAGCAGCTGAAGGAATGTCAGGAGGCGCCCTTCTATACGTTGGGGCCGCTGACTACGGATATTGCGCCCGGGTACGACCACATTACGTCAGGCATCGGCGCCGCGATGATCGGCTGGTATGGCTGCGCCATGCTCTGCTACGTGACGCCGAAAGAACACCTCGGCCTGCCGACCAAGGAAGACGTGAAGGTCGGTGTCGTGACGTACAAGATCGCCGCACATGCGGCAGACTTGGCCAAGGGCCACCCGGGTGCGCAAGCGCGTGATAACGCCTTATCGAAAGCGCGCTTCGAGTTCCGCTGGGAAGATCAATTCAACCTGTCGCTGGACCCGGACACGGCCCGCTCGTACCACGATGCGACGCTGCCGGACAACGCGGCAAAGGTCGCCCATTTCTGCAGCATGTGCGGACCGCACTTCTGCTCGATGAAAATCACGCAAGATGTCCGCGACTACGCGGCTCAGAAGCAGCTGGAAGAGCAACAAGCCATTCAGATCGGCATGAAAGAAAAGTCGGAAGAATTTAAGAAAGCCGGTTCAGAAATCTATCTGTAAGGCTGGCTGTGGAAATGCTCAATGGATAATGCTCAAGGCTCAATGATGTCTGAGGCATGGAAGCCGAACCCATCAAAACCAAACGTTGTATGCGAGAAGAGTTATACCTTCGCCCTTCAGGTCATCGCCCTCGCCGGGCTGGTTCGCAAGCAAGGGGAGTATGACATTGCCAGCCAACTCATACGGTCGGGAACCAACATTGGAGCCAACATCGAAGAAGCACAAGCGGCCGTCAGCCGAGCCGACTTCGCTGCGAAGCTTGGCATTGCCTCCAAGGAAGCACGTGAGACTTATTATTGGCTGCGTTTGATTCGAGACGCAAAATTGATCGCCTCCGAGAAAACAGCGCCATGCATTCGTGATGTCAGCGAACTGTTGCGACTCCTGACCGCAATCGTGAAACGTGTTCAGCTTCCAAAGACTCCCAAGTTGAACATTGAGCATTCATCATTGAAAATTAAAAAGGTATCCCATGCCTAAACCGAAACCCGCTCCGTTACGCGAGCGCGACATCACCCGCCACATTGCGCGGGAGTACTATAGAGAGTTCGACCAACTCATCGAGAGCGACGTCATCATCGTCGGCGCCGGCCCTTCCGGCTTGATCTGCGCCCACGATCTCGCCAAGATGGGTGTGAAGCCCCTCATCGTCGAACAAAGTCTCGCCTTGGGCGGAGGCTTTTGGTCCGGCGGTTACCTAATGAACAAAGCCACCATTTGTGCCCCGGCGCACAAGATCCTCAAAGAAGTGGGCGTGCCCTGCAAGCCGATCAAGGAATGCCCCGGCATGTACATGGTCGATCCTCCGCATGCGACCGGCGCATTGATTGCCGCCGCCTATGACGCCGGTGCGAAGATCATGAACCTGACAAGGGTCGTGGACCTGATTTTGCGGCGAGAAGGCGTGCTTGAAGGCGTTGTCGTCAACAGCACCACGGCTGAAATGGCCGGTCACGACATTATCCATGTCGATCCGATCGCGCTTGAGAGTAAGATCGTGGTGGATGCGACCGGCCACGATGCGGTGGTGGTCAACCTCTTGCACAAACGCGGGCTCTACCAGCAGGTACCGGGCAACGGCGCCATGTGGGTGTCGCGCTCGGAAGAAGAAGTCATGGATCGAACCGGGGAAGTCTCGCCCAACTGCTTCGTGATCGGACTGGCGGTTGCAGCGGTGTTCGGCACGCCACGCATGGGCCCGGCCTTCGGCTCGATGTTGCTTTCGGGTCGGTACGGCGCCGAATTGATTCGAGAGAAACTGAAGAGTCGCTAACTCAGACTATACCCTGCGGCTTCTCAAACGGGTTACCGGCAAGTCCGCAGGAAGCGAAATCGACGAGGCGTACTCTGGTAGTACGTCGAGTTGATTGAGCGCCCGAGAACGCAGCCGGAAACCCGTTTCAGAAGCCGTTTATGGATGTACAAGATTTTCTCATACAGGGCGACGGCAGCGAGGAAGACAAGCGCGAAGCCTGGCAACTCTTTCAGCAAGCCTACGAACAGCAGATGAAGGGGCAGCTGGAGGAGGCCGTCAGTCTTTACAAACTGTCGCTCGCGACACATCAGACGGCCGAAGCCTATACGTTTCTCGGTTGGACCTACAGCTTCATGGGCAAGCTGGACGAAGCGATCGAGGAGTGCCACAAGGCCATTGCCTGTGATCCTCACTTCGGCAATCCCTACAACGACATCGGCGCGTACCTGATTGAAAAGGGCGACTTGGACGAGGCGATTCCCTGGTTTCAAAAAGCCATGCAAGCCAAACGCTATGAAAGCCCGGCTTTTCCGCACCTGAACCTGGGCCGCGTCTACGAACGCCAGGGCAAGTGGAGCGAGGCCATCGACTGTTACAAACAAGCGCTGGCCCTCAATCCTGACTACGCCTTAGCCAAGAAAGCCCTGGGACGCCTCATCAGTTCACTGAATTAGCCCCAACGGGACGCGATGAACAACACTATCTTAGTGGCCGTCACCGACATTTTCTTTTACACCAAGGTGCGCGACGCCTTGCGCCCGCAGGGCTATACCCTGGAGCGGATCCGCAATCAGGATGAGGCGGTGGAAAAAGCGGCTTCGGCAAACCCGGCCGCGCTGATCCTGAACATGAACGACCTGGCGATCGATGCCTTCAAAACACTGGAAACCATTCAGGGCAACCCCGCGCTGCGTGCGCTCCCCATCCTGGCCTTTGCCAATCACGAAGAAGTAGACACGTGGCGCCGTGCGAAGGAACTCGGCGTGACCAAAGTCGTGTCCCGGAACGAGTTCTCGGCTCGCACCAAAGATCTCGTTGAAGAACTTATTCATCCTCAGCCTCCCGTACAGCCCTGAGGGCTGGGCAGGATAAAGGATCATCGGTCTCCCCATGAAACAATCTCGCCTCCACGATCAGCACCAGCAACTCGGCGCCACGTTCGAAAATGTCACGGGATGGTCCGTACCCGCGCATTACGGCGACGCCGCCGTTGAGTATGCCGCGGTGCGTAATAACGTCGGAGTTGCGGACCTGTCTCACCGCGGGAAGCTCCGGGTAACCGGCGACGACCGCATCAAGTGGCTCCAGAGCATCATCAGCAATGATATCCTCCCCCTCCAGCCTGGGCAGGGCCGCTATTCCAGTTTTCTGACCCATAAGGGGAAAATGCTCGGCTATTTTCGGGTGTACATGCAGAGTGACGCCGTATGGATCGAAGACGTGGGCGAAGTCGGTGATGCCACCTTTCAGGCGTTACGCAAGTTCCTGCTCTACGGCACCAAGGCCAAGATGGAGGATTGCGCGGAAAGCTGGGGGTTGCTGCTGGTGAGCGGACCGAAATCAGCGGAAGCGGTGTCGGCAGCGTTCGGCATCGATGTCCGTGCACTGGAACTCCTGCAGACCCTCCCCGCGACGATCAATGGCCAACCGGCGCTGGTCATGCGCACCGAGGAAACGGGCGAACAGGATCTTGAAATTTTGCTGCCGGCTGATGGGCTCGCGACCGCATGGAGCCAACTCCTGACTGCCGGAAATCGTTTCGGCATCAAACCCATCGGCGCGCAGACACGAGAACTGTTACGGATCGAGGCGGGTCTGCCAAAGGCCGGCCCCGACCTCAATGAAGAGATTGTCCCGCCGGAAGCGAACTTGGAAGGAAAGGCCTTCAGCCTCTCAAAGGGCTGTTACCCGGGGCAGGAGGTGGTGGCGCGGATGGATACCTACGGGAACGTCCGCCGGCACCTGGTCGGCTTAACCATCCAGGATCAGACCGTCCCCCCGCAGGGATCGAAGCTGTTCAGCGGAGATCGGGAAGTGGGATGGGTCAGCAGCGCCGTCTTTTCGCCGCAACGCAATGCGGCACTGGCATTCGCGTTTCCGCTGCGAGACTTTTCTGCGCCGGACACCGAACTGACGGTGGAAGTGGCAGGGACGCGCCATCAGGCCACCGTCCATGCCCTTCCGTTCTACGTTCGTTCTTAGCAGGATGTTGAAAACGTCCGCCAGCGTCGTTCTCGCATCGCTCAGCGGTTTGCCCTATTGACGCCTGAGTTTCGTTAAAACACTGCCCGCCCACCGGCTCGCGCAAACGTGGCGCTCGTTATTCCTCGCGCCGTGCGCCTCGCTGCGGCCTTGCTGGACGGCCATGTTGAACATCCTGCGGGCTCCCAATCACTACAACCGCCCGCCATCGTTTTTCGAACTGGCAACGGTTCTCTATTTTTCAGGATTGCGCACGGCCGATACGGCTGACGCGAACCCGAGCAGGCTCTTCCGCTCGTCATCGTCCAACGCCAACAGCAGGTGCGTCTCTTCGGCATGCATCAGCCGGAGGCTCAAGAAGGGCTCTTCACGGCGCTTCTCCCGGTTGTCCCACATCGCGTCGATGACCTGCACCTTATCCAACTGGCCGACCGACACGACATCGTAGCGGAAATAGGAATCCCCGATCACGATATCAAAAATCACATTGCCGGCCGTCAACAGAACGAGATTGAACCGGCCCTGATCTTCATACCCTTCCGGTAAAAACTTGTTGATATGGCACCGCGCCACTTTGCGATCGCCCAAGGCTGTCCGAAACTTGAGCTGCAAGGCCTCGTAATCGATCTGGAGCGCCTTCTCGTCCGCATTGGTCGCGCCGACCGCCGCATCCTTCGCCTTTTCAAAAACTTCATCCGCTGACAACAACCCTGCCATAGCGCCTTACTCCTTCGTTACAAGACTGCCCGATGTTTATTGTGTCGCTTACGATCAGAGGCTGCGTGCGGCCTGCCTGGCTCGAACCGCCCGGGCGACGCCGACCAGCGCAATCCCCGCCCAGGCGAATTCCAGCAGGACAAACCCTACTCGTCGATCTTCTATCGCCACGATCCCCAGCAACAGTGAGCCGATGATGTTCAATGCCAGGTAGCCTGCGTCCAACTCGCGCCAGGTGCCGGCCTGGATCAGGCCATAGGCGATGAGCACCATGAGGGCTCCAACCACCGATATCACCTGCATGACCATGGGTATGCTCGCGCACTGGGTCCGGATCCGACTGGTGAACGGGGTACGGTACCTGGCGGCTCGACAGGATTGCAAGAAGAAATTCCCTGCGGAGCAGGAGACAGCAATGAGGTACGGCCTTGGCGGCAGCATGACGCCCTCCGCCGGCCGACACCTCGACGAACGCCGGACGCTGCATTGCATTTGCAGGGTCATCTCCGGCATACTTTGCGGGAATCAAAGGGAGGCCCAGATGAGCGGACAGATTTGTTTAATCGATGGTTGTCAGGCGAGAGTCTATGCGCCGGCAGGCACCCGTTCTGTCTGCAAGGATCACTTTCTAGGATTTCTGACCTGGCGACGGCGGCGCGGCCCCCAGATGTTTCGCAAATACGCCGGTATGAGGATGGAAGAGCGCGATGTCATCGCAGGCGAGTGGCTCCAGACTCTCGGCACCAAAGACCTCCCCCACCCCATCCCCGGACTGTGACCCTCTCGTACTGACTGGCGCGCCACATCCCTCCGGCTGCGGGCTGGACAAGGCCGCCGAGCCATCCAAGCAGGCATCGGCAGTCACTTGGCGTCAGGCCGCCCAGTCCCATCGGTGGTATGCAGCAGTTTTCCCTCTAATGCCGCTTTCAACAATTGAGCGGTATTTGAGACCCGCAGCTTCTTCATCATATTGGCCCGATGGGTATCCGCGGTCTTCATACTGATATTCAAATGTTCCGCAATGCTGCGATTGGTATGCCCGTCCCAGATCAGACGGAGAATTTCCAGCTCACGCGGGGTGAGATCTTCCGGCCTGCGCTTCGGGGCGGCCGTCTCAAGATCGGCAGACACAGCATGGGGTTTTTTTGACGATCTGTTTACAACCGGGGCCTGATCGCCCGCCGCTCTGTCTTGTTTTTGAGCCGACATCCTGTCCTCCTTCAAGGTCTATGACCGACATCCACGGCCTTTCTCGAGATGCCGCAGGCTAATGCTCCCTCGCCACAACGGGTTTCGAGGTATCCCACAGGCGTTGGAGATAACCCAGCACGGCCGTAATGGCTTGGGTGCGCGGTTGCCACGAGCCCTGCGCATTCCCGTTTAATTCGACCCAACATCCATCGACTTTTTGACGCACAATCAATCGTTCGAACATGCCGTGCGTCGCCGGTTGAATGGCTAACAGGTACTCGTGCTCTTCCCTATCTTTCAGCAAAAATCCTTTGACGGTCATAACTCGTTCCTCCTTTTCACACCTTTCCTAAAATCACCGCCAGGGCCCATCGTTCACTCTCAATATCACGCCGTGCTCCAGTGAACCCCCCAGGGTGTTTGCCTTACGAGGCCTATCACCCCCTACATCAAGGGCCATGCCAAGAGCCTACAATCCATCATCTTATAGAGAAAACAATTGCTTACGAGCAGAACAGGGCGGGAATTCACTGTGCCACAATCAATGGTTCAGTGCCAAATGCCCATCATGAGACAGATTGAGGCACTCGACTGAGACAGTGCATTCCTGGCTTATGAAAGTCGTTCAACCGCCCAAATGGGGTGCACATGGTACCAGCGCTTCACGGCGTTGGGTCGACTGAATATGGAAACGGAGAGAGGGGGGACAGGGGGGGGAAACAGCAACCGTCCGAGCGCGGTTACTCGGCGCAGGCACAACCTTCCAGCGAACGCGTGGCAATATAGGTGAGATTGTTGGTGTATCGGGTAAACCCCTTCAGGCGACCGTAGAGCCGCAGGAGACAATCATCGCGCTTGAGTTGGACAAAGAAACCATAGTCGGCGCCGGATGGCGAGGAGACTCCGAAGGGGCGAGGGCCAAGCGAACCGGTCGCCAATACCATGGCGGTATTCACGGCCAGGCGACTCGCGACCTCCGGCTTCTCTCCCTCTTCTACCAGAATGGATTCGAGCTGGCCGCGTACCTTCTGGTGACAGGATTCATCCGACCATGTCGTGATCTGAGCCACCGTGGTACAGCCGGACAACCAGAGTGCCATCCCTATCCCACTCACGATACCAAACGCACGTGGCATACTAAACTTCCTGACCTGTTGCATAAGGCAAATGACGGATCTCCCGAGGTGCTGAGATAAATTTGACGGATGGACCCTAACCGGAAGATCTGATCCTGTCAATCGAAGAGGAGCTGATAGGACCGGGGAAAACGCGATTGGGAAATAGTGCGGCCTATCTCCCACTCACATGTTAGGCAGGCGTAAACTTTGTATTCCACTGGAGCAATGGGCGCACGACGCCTGGCCATCGCCCATGGAAGTCCCCTCGTGCCGAGTTCCCGTCTCCGCTGTCATCGACACGAAAACCGATCGCACGTGGTACATGTGCATGCACACGAAAGGGGTCCTCACTCATCATCAAGGTTGCCACTGACATGACTCCTTCAGCAAGAAAGTTTCCGGGAATCCTGGCGGTGGAAACATATCGACCAGTCGGACGAGGAGTACGCTGCCAGGCAGGGTCCCGGTCATGGACGATAAACACAATCACGTCTTCCTCGTTATGCAGATTGAAGACCGGCACAAAGACATGCCCGGGCTTCAAAACGTCGAATTCCACTTCGAGATCAATCGACTTTCGAATATCGAATTGCCCCGCGATGGTTCCGGATTCAGTCTGAACACGCACGGCACGCACGCGAACGACTTCATTGCCTGGCGCTTGGCCGACATCCGCCCATTCTTCACAACATCGGATATGGCCGGTATGGAGATAGTGGTTTACGACATCGTGAGCCACACCTTCCTGCACCACTTCGCCCTTATTGAGCAGAATTGCCCGTTTACACATCCGGGTGATGGCCGGCATATCGTGGGAGACCAAGATCACCGTCCGCCCATGTTGCCCCACGTCTTCCATCTTGCCCATGCATTTTTTTTGAAACCGCACATCCCCCACGGCCAACACCTCGTCGACGATGAGAATGTCTGGATCCATATGAGCCAGAACGGAAAACCCTAACCGGACATACATACCACTGGAATAATGTTTGACCGGGGTGTCGATAAATTGTTCCACGTCGGCAAAGGCGACGATTTCGTCAAACTTGCGGGCAATTTCCTGGCGCTTCATACCGAGAATGGCCCCGCTCATGTAGACATTGTCGCGACCGGTCAGTTCCGGATGAAAGCCCGTGCCCACTTCTAATAAGCCGCAAAACCGCCCGTTAATGAGGGCGCGCCCCTTGGTGGGCTCTGTAACCCGGGAAAGGATTTTTAAGAGCGTGCTTTTCCCCGACCCATTGGTGCCGATGACTCCGAACACTTCGCCTTTTTTAATCTCGAACGAGACGTCGCGCAGCGCCCAAATAGCATCTTTGGCAAAGGAGGAAGCTGGGCGACGGCCGACCAGATTGCCGAGTCCCCGCGCCAGAACGCCGGCGAAAGATCCGTCCTGGGCATGGGTCGCTCCGAGGCGATAGCGCTTGTGTAGGTTTTCGACTCGAACCGCAATGTCACCCATTTCAGATCACATCGGCGAAGGTTCGCTCCACCGTCCTAAAAAACGTCACGCCCCCCACCAGCAAAACGGTGACAACCACGAGGCTCGCCGCCATCATGCCCCAATCGGGCGACCCCTTGCCCAAAAGCGCCCAACGAAATCCCTCGATGACCCCCGCCATAGGATTCAAACCATAATAAAAACGATACGGCTCGGGCACGAGAGAGGCGGGATAAAGCACAGGAGAGGCGAACATCCACAACTGCGTCAGCAAAGGCACGACGGATGCCACATCTCGATATTTCACGTTGAGAGCCGACAGCCACAAACTGACCGAGAGCGCGGTGATCAGGGCGAGTCCCACTAATAGGGGCAAAAAGATCAACGTCCATTGCGGCACGATGTGATACCACACCATCATTCCGATTAGAATCAACAACCCCACTGCAAAATCGACCAGATTGATAAAGGTGGCTGAAATCGGAATAACCAGGCGGGGAAAATAGACTTTCTTAATTAAGCCTCCCTCCGTGACCACACTTAACGTGCTACGCTCGAGACTCCGCGCAAACAAGGACCAGGGTAAGATGGCGGCGAATGCAAAGAGCGGGTAGGGCATTCCGTCGGACGGAATTTTTGCTAAGTAACTAAACACGAGCGTGAAAATTACTGTGCTCAGCAGGGGCTGCATGAGCGCCCAGCCGGCCCCAATGGCCGTCTGCGCGTATCTCGTTTTGAGGTCCCGCCAGGCGAGAAAGTAAAACAATTCACGAGCGGCCCACAGCTCTCCCCATCCCACACGGACGTACCCTCTGTGGGGTTCAATCACAATGGAGGATGACTCGCTCTGTTGAACGGAGTCAGGCGTCACCATGCGTTCAACGCTGCCGAAAGGCACGCCTGCTCGCCGCGTCTTGGCTTATAGGCCATTGATTACCCCTTTTCTTTGCCGGCCAGGAATTGTTTGAGTTCACCGATATTCTTCATGTCTGCTAACTGATCACCGCTGAACCGGACCCCAAAAGCCTGCTCAATACCAAACATCAAATTGATGTGGGTGACAGAGTCCCAGCCTTCAATATCAGGCGCCATCGTGTCATCGGCCAGCTTGATATGTTCATTGTCAAAAACCTGCCGAAATACTTCTTCGAGTCGTTCGTGCAATTCCATCATGTGCTCCACAATGTAATCTCAGGCTCCAGGTTTTACTGTTCCGCCGCCTCCCGACGACTATGATCCGCCAGGGCCGCGACCTGATTCTTAAAATGTTTCCAGTATCTGCACAGTCGGTGACCGTCCAACCTGAAGCAACTGCCGGACAAGAGAGGCGGCAACCGGCTCAACTCGCATAGTCCCCTGTCGACCCACGGTCGTATTGGTCTGATCCGTCAGCAATTTCGGCGGCCTGACAATGACATGTTGGACCGTCGGATATTGAGCCGCGGCCCAATGAACCAGCCCCTCGACGGCAGACTTCGCCGCAATATAGTGCGGCCATTCCGGAGGAAGTGTTTTCAGAAACGCCGAAGACACCAGGATATTCCAGCCGCAACGTTCCGATAGGGTACCGAGAAAACTCGTCATAGGCAGACCAACCAGGGCGACGCTCTGTGCAAGAAATGCCCCAAACTGAGTGAATTTCTCTGGCACAAATGGCAGCGGGCGAATCGGCGGTGACGCATTGCAGATCAGCAGATCAAGTCCGCCATACCGTTCGAGAAGACGCTGATGCAAGGTCTGGCCCCATTCGACATCCGCGGCATCCCCCTGCACCAATTCAATGAGATCAGCGCGTTTGCCAAGGCTCGCTCGAATCTGTTCCGCCTCTTCCGTGCATTGATGATAGTTCACCAGTACCGAACATCCTTGCGAAGCCAACGCCTGGCTGATGGCGCCACCGAGGCCGCGGCTGCCCCCGATGACCAGCGCCACTTTCCCTCTTAACCGTTCAGATTCCGGTAACAGCTCCGCGAGCTGCCGACGCAACGGCAACGGAGAATCTGGCCGCACGAACGCCCCCATTCGCGCCGTCGCACAAATTCGGTCGCCAGAGGAAAGGGTTCCAATAGTCTGAAGCAAATCGACTCGTTCATCAAAATCCTGAATCGTTACCGCATAAGAAAGCGGTTCCTGGTACGCTTCCTCTTCAGGTTGAAAATCGAGCGCCAATCGCCAGAACAGGGCACGTTTCCCGGGTACCACCATTCCTACGACAAAACTCGCCCACATCATCGCCGTGACCTGCATCGCGGTGGCCCCGATGGAAGCAAGCCCCCAGCGTTCGACCACCTGTTGAAACGCAGGGCCAACCGGTCCGTAGAACCCCTTCACGCGATCGCCCGCCTTGAAACTCTCCCTCTTCGGGTCCTCAGCTTCTACGAGACCAGGAGCCTCTTGGATCCAGCCGGCTCGCCCGTCCCCATGCGCTGGCAGAAACGTAAACGTCGCCTTGAGCATCAGCCGACCCGCATCAAAGAGTTTTACAAGCGCGCGGTTCGTGGTCGATTCGTTGATATCCAATCGGTAGATGACTCCGACGGTGAGGGGATTGCGAAACTCCAACGCGACAGTCTGCAAAATCCTATCAGAACGTTGCTGAAGCTTCCCCATAACAGCGAATGCCCCAAGCACGCCGAATACCACACGCTCACCGAAGGGTGTGGCCCGCGCGTATACTTCGGACATATGCAGTGGGTTGCGATCGCGGCTGGCGGCACTGAACAGGGCCAAGTCCTCCGACGTGAAACATACCGTAATCATGCGCTGCGGTGTCGATGGAACGTCGGCCCTCGGTTCAGGAAGCTCCATCCGTAAGTTCCCAGGATTCAACTGTTTTTAAGAACTGATTGGTAATCGAGCCTTTGGTCAGCAAATCGTAGGTCCAGATTTCACCGTCTCCACTGGGGGTGACGCCGACGCGCTCGAAGCCGTGCTTGCCATAAGCGTCTGCCGCCATCGCATTTTTTGCCGTGGGAAAGTAGGTGCCTTGAAGTACGGTGCAGCCAAGTTGTGCGGCCCGCTTACAGAGATGCTCCAGCATGGTCGTCTCTACGGTTCGCCCGATAACACGGCAACTCATGAGCCACGTATCGATATCCAGCAGGGTACCTTTCTGTAGCGCGATCATGACACTGACCAACCCGTGATCCGTGTATCGATCCCGCAGCCGTAATGCCAGATGCACGCAGGTCGGATCTTGCACAAATGCCTCCAGACGCGCCATGCTATGACGACGCGTCGTGAGATTGAATTGGTTGGTCTTGCCGATGAGCTGGGCGATTCTCGGCAGCTGCGACTCCTCGAACGGCCCGGTAATCGCCTGCATCTGAAGACCTCGGTAGAAGTCTTCGATGGAACCTGCAGCTGTAGCCGCCTCCAGCTCCCGGCTCTCCGCTCGCGCCCGGTACTGCTCGGTTCGCCGGCTGTCTTCGGGAGTAAATGAGCTCGTTTCCAACATGAGATACTGTGACAGCGTCCGGAGATAGTACGATGGATCCTCCGGTAGGGGTATGACGTCGACCTCGGGCAAAAACTTACGGACGATCTCGCGTTCGACGGGATTGTCATCGATAAACACCAAGGCATCCAGACCAATCCGCAGGGTTTTGGCTATCTGGCGAATGTTATCCGGTTTCGATTCCCAGTTCGCCACGAAGAGTGCGATATCGTTCATCTTCAGTCGCATCTCGGCATGCTGTTCAAACGGTTGAATCGCATCGGCATAATTATTCTTCGAACACACCGCCAAGATCACGCCCTTGTTTTTGAGTTTGAGGAGATATTCCTGAAAGGCGACGAATGCCTCGCCTTCGACTCCCTGGCCTAACTTGATTCCCGCTAATCCGTCTTCCGCGATCACACCGCCCCACAGGGTGTTGTCCAGATCCAGCACCAGGCATTTGCGGCTCAACCCTAAATCTGCACCCACGATAGCTGCCGTATGTCGTGCCAGCAAAGGCAAGGCTTCTAGTGCGACGGCTTGTTTGGACAAATTCCAGTATCGCGGGTCACACCACCGCTGTTTTCCAAGAAATGCCGAAAGACGTTCGCAATCGACCAGGGAGGCCGTATGAGAAGCCGCTTCTCCCAGACGCGCATTGACGGCTTGCGTCATCATATAGCGCGATCCGGGGAGCCTGGTTGACAGATGCCCCATCGGCACCTCACAAGGCAGGGCAAAGTTATGCTGAACGATTCGGGCATGGGAACGCTCAGTAACGACGCGCCAGAGTGCGGTCCAACGTTCAACTTCTTTTCGAACATCCTCCTCCGGACTCACGCTGTATTCAGGCAGGTGGAGGGCTCCTTCGTGGACAGCAAGGATGACGATGTCCGGGCCGAACGCATACAGCCCGCTCTGCGGGTCGATGATGTCCTGTTGATACTGCCCATAGAGGCTCTCATACAGGTCAATCGAGATTCTGAGTTTGCGTGCCGCTAGACAAAACATGGCGGCCAGTTGAGTGGTCGTATAACTGCCAAGCAAGGCGACCTTCGCGGACCGGGCCATCTGCTGCCCTGATTTCAGCACACAACGCTGATACAGCGCCCATGCGGTTTGCCACGCGGTAAAATCGTCTCCGGAATCCACCACGGACAGAGCCCACCGACAGGCTTCTGCATATTCGTCTATCTGCTCATAACTGCGCGCCAGCTTGAGGCAGAGAGCGGCTGGGGGAGGAACAATCAGCGCCTCTAAATACGCTTGAATCGCCTGCTTGTACTGCCCGGTCGCTCGGCACGCATCGCCGCGGACCACGGAGGCGGCGGACAAACCAGCGCCCTGCTCTCGGTTCGGTTTCACCAGCGCTGTCATGTCGTCTTCATCCGAGCATAGCTTGATGCGGCATTGAGACCCGAGTTACTGGGAAGGTCCCTAGCGGATCGACCAGATGGAAAATTGCTCAAGGTTGTAGCTCTGTGCGTACTTCCTCCCCGCTTTTTGCACCTTCGCGTTCTCCAGTGGGTAAACGTATGACACGTGGAGCCTCGACGAACACTCTGGCGTCCGCAGGAACATTGGACATAATCACGACATTGGGACCAATAACAGCCCCGTCGCCGATCGTGACCCCAGCAAAGATCACCGCGCCGGGACCGACTTCCACTCGATGTCCCAGTTTCGGGCCGTTATGCAGATTCTTCCGCCCTCCATACCCCGCGCCGATCGTGGCATTGTGGCGAATGAGACAGTCGTCTCCGATTTCAGCTTTCCAGTGGAATACAATTCCATGCTGATGAGTGAGCCACAGTCTCCTCCCGATGGCGGTGGTGAGGGGAATTTCAATGCCATAATGGTTACGGACATATCGAAACATGGCCTGGTACAACCTTAGCAAGCCAGACTTCAGAAGCCCTCTGCGTCTATGTGAAACCCAGGTGCCGAAGCGATGCACGGCAATCGCCCGGAAACCAGGCATCGTCCAGTCTCGGTTGTTCGTGATCCAATCCTCGCGGATCTGCCTCCGCAAATCCTGCACGACTCTGTATAAACGGACGATGGTCCCTAGAATTGGCATTGGAGCAGCGTAACCGATGATAGATTTCTCACTCATGGCACGAAGGCTATCGGGTATTGGTTGAATCACTACGCGTAATGGCTCTGCGGCTTTCAAGAATGACCGGCGAACAGGCCAAGGACCTATTGGAAATTGATATGGAAGGAATTCCCGCCCTCCAACAATCTCGAAGGCTATCGCATCTCCGACACATGGTTGTCTCCCCCCGCGAGTGACTCGCTATTGCGTCTCGTCTAGAATAGATCATTGCTTACCGCATGTCCAGTAATACTGGACATAAAAATTGTGCGCATCAAAAGTCCACCTTCAGAAAATCTCTAACCATACGTAGTTGTAAATGGCTATTTGGCGTAGAGCCCGTACCTACAGAGGCTGAGGAGATTGTCTACTCGAGAGTGTTGAGGCTGGCTTTTCGCAGAAGCAGCGCGGACCGCAGTGCTCGATGCACTCTTGAAAAAGGCATTTTGACGCAGGTTCAACGTTTTCGAAAGGATGCCGTACGGGCTCTTTTGCCGGCTTACCCCATGACCGGGCTACCGTGGTGATGGATCATCAACCACTCATCGCCGATCCGCTCGAAGAGATTGGTGGCCAGTACGCGGGTTTCAACCGGCTGGTCGTCCTGACGACTGGTGAGATGTTCGGTGCAGATCACCCATCCCAAGTCGCCCGCAACCTGGACTTGCACGTCCGACAATTCGAATTTCATGGAGAAGGTGTTGTTGAAGATGAGCACCCAGGAGTCGCGGACTGCCGGCCAGTCGCTGCGGAGGTTCCAACCCGGATGGATACAGGTGACGTATTCGAGATGTGCCCACACTTTGTCCATCTGGAGCATGTCCAGACTTTCGAAGGCGGCATAAAAGGCAAGATTTGCGCGCGTTATTTCTTCAATGCGTTGTTCGACCACGGCTCGCTCCTGCGACGGTGCGCATTTTACTGCAAACACCGTCGCCGGTGCGAGCCTCATTTAGCTGCGAGGGGGCGGACTCGCGGGGAGCCACTGCACCGCCGGAAGCGGGACTTCCCCCGAGAGTACAGGCCGCCGCGAATCCCTTCAGCCCGCATGGGTGGCGAGCAGCCCCTCTTCCAGCGCCGTCTTCAAGAGCTGGGCGATATTGGAGACCCGGAGTTTTTTCATCATATTGGCCCGATGAGCCTCCGCAGTCTTGATGCTGATATGCAACTGCTCCGCGATCGTGCGGTTCGTCAGACCGGCCCAGACGAGCTGCAGGATTTCCTGTTCGCGCGGAGTCAACTCCTCGGGACGACGTTTGACCGCCATGCTCCCCTCCGACACCAGACTCAATCCGGACGATAGGTCTCGTACATTTTCTTCCCGAGCACTTCGCAAAACATCTTGGTTGTCATTCCACATGGCGCGTTCTCCTTTGGTTCTGTTTCCGGTGCTTCCTCATTCATCTGGTCTGGGATGAAAACCCTGCCGAGATGGCCGACAAACCGTGCAAGTAGGTCAGCACGGCCCCGACCGCACGCGTCCGGTCCGACCATTTCCTGTGCGGTAATCGACACATATCGACCCAATACCCATCAATGTGTTCTCTGACAGCCGGTTGATCGAAGGGACCAACAGACGAGGGTGGAATCGTCACCAATAGGTCATGATCCCCGCCGTTTGAAATGAGGAATCCTTCGACATCCATACTGCCCTCTTTTCCTTCTCGCCCCTGCTGCTTTTATTGTTTTACTCTTGTGGTCTGGGTCTCACCGCTCTCATATATCAAGGATCGTGCCATAGGTGACGACAGAGGAAGCTCCGCAAAATACTAGGGACTTACGCCGAGCACCAAGCCCTGATGCGTCAACGAGATGGCGCACTGTGCTGTGTCAAACCTGTGCCAGGTCGCTCAACGCACACCCATGAGGTAGAAAAATCACCGGGGACAGAGACACCGATTCCGGTCTTGGCGGTTGACTGTCATGTGGCGGCAAGGAGAGGCCACGGCAGAATACGCGCCGCAGCACTTTCCACACACCGGTTCAGCGGAAGGAATCCTCGCCGGACTCGCCTGAGGCGGCGACGTCGTATTCAGCCAGGCGGCGATAAAACGTTCGGCGGCTCATACCCAAAAGGCGAGCCGCCTCCGAGCGATTGCCGCCTGTCTGCTGGAGCGCCCCCACCATTCGGGTTCGCTCGTCCTGACGATGAAGGGGAACATACGCTGCCTGCGGCTCCGGATTCCGGATCTCCGGTGGAAGATCCCCCACCTGAATCACGGTGCCCTTGCAATGGATTAAAGCCGACTCTACGGCGCTTTTCAGCTCCCGAACATTCCCGGGCCAGGAATGGCCGGTGAGCACCTGCAGCGCCTCAGGACTCACCTGAAGTACCGGCTTTTCCATCACAGAACGGAACTGTCCGAGAAACGCATGGACCAACAGCGGAATATCCGTCGGCCGTTCACGAAGCGGAGCGAGATGGAGACGTGCCACCTTGATGCGATACAGCAAATCCCTCCGGAACGTGCCCTTCTCGACATCTTCCACAAGGTTGTGATGGGTAGCCACCACCACGCGCACATCGACCTTACGAGGCTTGGATTCTCCCAATCTCGTCACTTCCCGTTCCTGCAGGACGCGCAAAAGGCTCGTCTGCATAGCAGGAGAAATATCGCCGATCTCATCCAGAAAAATGGTGCCCCCTTGCGCCGCCTCAAACACCCCTTCCTGGTTTTCGATGGCGCCGGTGAAGGCCCCCTTCTTGTGACCGAACAATTGACTGCCGAGAAGCGAGTCGGTGAACCCGGCACAGTTGACGGCAAGAAACGTGTGCGATGCGCGCCGGCTGGAGAGATGGATCGCACGGGCCACCAATTCTTTTCCTGTGCCGGTTTCTCCCTCGATCAAGACCGTCGCATCTACCGCGGCAATCTTCTGAATCTCTTCATAAAGCACGACCATGGCCGGGCTCCTGCCGATCAGGTCATGAAACTTGCCGTGGTCCGCCAGCTGCGACTGCAGCGCCTGAGCCTGATCCTCCGCCGCAAAGCGGCGCCGCACGCTCTCCACCCACTGTTCGGCAATCGTCACACGCAGCTTTAAGAACTCGACACCGACGGGCTTCACCAAATAATCGTTGACGCCGGCCTGAAGCGCCGTTCGCAAGGATTCCGGAGAATCGTGTCCAGTAATCATGACGATGACACAGCGATCCCCGCCGGGGCTGGATCGAATGCTGCGGCACAGCTGGAGTCCGTCCATTCCGCCCCCGCGCAATTCCCAATCGAGCAACACGAGTTCATATGGCTTCCTCCCGTAGGCCTCCCATGCCGCTTCACCATCCGCACAGGCCGTCACTTCATGGCCCCGCGCCTTGATCACCTGCTCAAACAGGCGCCGGATATCGATATGATCTTCTACAAGCAATACACGCATACCCGTCCGTTCCTTACATGTAGACCAATTGCAGGCGATCCAGAAACCGGCTGAGCGCCCCCAACGCCTCACGCACCGCAGAGCTGTCCTTCTCTGCGGCCGCCGCCTCCAAGGACCGCCCGTATGCACTGATCGCCTCGAGGCCGTACGTTCCCCCGGCTCCCTTCAGCCCATGACCGATCTCCTGAATCGTCTCGAAATCCTCCCGATTCAATGCCTCCGTGATCTGCAGGAGTTCCTGGCGTCGATGTTCCAGAAAGCCCGGCATGAGCGTTTCAAACTCCCCGCTGACCCGTAGCACAACAGGCTCAGCTGCAAAGTCAGCCGGCGGTGCCTGCGCGGGACCCGCAGTCTGCAAATACAGCTGAATCGCTTCCAGCAACCGGGCCTTGCGGATGGGTTTCGTGAGATGCGCGGTACATCCCGCCTCAAGACTGCGCGGAACCTCACTCTGCAAGGCATTAGCCGTCAGCGCCAGAATCGGCACCGGACTGCGGCCCTGCTCTTTTTCCAACGCGCGGATCGCTTTCGTCGCGGCATAGCCGTCCATCACAGGCATCTGAATATCCATCAGAACCAGATCATAGGATCCGCGCAGGAACATCTCGACCGCAATCTGACCGTTTGCCGCCGTCTCAACGCAGTGGGGCGTCGTCTTAAAATAAAACTCCATCATCCGGCGGTTGTCGACGAAGTCTTCGGCCAACAGGATCTTCAACCCGGAGGTTTTCCCCACGGGGTTCTCCGGCTGAGACTGAGGCAAGACTCCATTGTTCCCCGCCAATGCCACTTGGCCGATCACCGCCATCATGGCATTGAATAAATCTGACCGTCGAAAGGGCTTTGTGAGATACCGCACCACCCCGCATTCGCGCGCTCGCGCCTGGTCGCCGGCACGCCGTTCCGATGTCAGCATGATGATCGATACCCCTGCCAGGCCCGGCGAGCGTGCGATCGTCTCGGCCACCTGCCAGCCGCTGAGTTTCGGCATACGCACATCCAGGATCACCAGGCGATAGGGCATGCCGGCCTTCACCGCACAATGCAATTCCAGCAAGGCCTCCTCACCTCCGGAGGCCTCCGCCGCAGGGATTCCCCAGCCCGTCACTGTTTCCCGCACAATCAGGCGATTGGTGGCATTGTCGTCGATGATTAAGGTCCGCAAGCCGGCCAATTGTTCCCACTGTGCCGGAGGAACCGCCGGGGCAGGCTGAACATGTGCGGCAAACTTGGCGGTGAAGCTGAAGGTGCTGCCCCGGCCCAGTTCACTGTTCACCCACATCCTGCCCCCCATCCGCTCGACCAGTCGCCGGGAGATCGTCAGACCGAGACCGGTGCCGCTATACGGCCGCGTCATCGAAGAATCCACCTGGGTGAACCGCTCGAAGATGACCGCCAACTTATCTTCTGGAATACCGATGCCGGTATCCCGGACGGTAAAGAGGAGATTTCCGGGGCCGTCCGCCTGCGGGTCACATTCCACGCGCAACACGACTTCTCCCTGATCCGTGAACTTGATGGCGTTACCCAACAGGTTCAGCAGCACCTGCCGCAGTCGATTCGGGTCCCCCACGAGCGACGTCGGAACATCAGACTGGATCTGATAGGCCAACTCCAGATTTTTTTCGCTGGCGCGAACCGCGACCAGCTCAGCCGCCCGCTGCACCAGGTCGTTAAGATCGAAGTCGGCAATATCCAAGTCAAGGTGCCCGGCTTCGATTTTCGAAAGGTCGAGTACATCGTTGATCAAACTCAACAGGTTGCTTCCGGCATCCCGAAAAATCTGCACATACTCCCGCTGATCCTCATTCAGCGGCGTTTCGGACAGCAGATCCGCCATGCCGACAATTGCGTTCATGGGAGTCCGGATCTCATGACTCATGGTGGCCAGGAAATCACTCTTCGCCCGATTGGCGAACTCCGCCGCCTCCTTCGCCGCCATCAAGGCTTTTTCGGCTTCCTGCCGTTGCTTCGCCTCATAGGCCAGAGTCACCAGGTTCCCGATGGACGTGGCAAACTGCGCTTCCTCATTGGTCCACTCATGCGGCGCCCTGATGCGTTCATGACAGACGACCCCGGCCAGTCGCCCACCGAAGAAAATCGGCACGTCCAACAAGGATGCGATTCCCAAAACCTGGAGATAGGGCTGCATCAATTCGGACGTGCGCGGATCGCCAGCAACATCATGCGCATCCACGACTTGCTCCTGAAGCAGTTCGGCAAAGTATCGCGGGTACTGCGCCACGTTCAGACGCTGCCCGCGCGAGTGCCGCGCCTGGGCTTGCTCATAGAGTTCCGCACATTCCAGCACCGACCCGCTCGAGTCCAGTAACCAGACACTGGCGCGATCAACCGCCAGCGCCCCCGCCGACGCCTGCATCAGCTCCTCAAGCGCCGACTGCCAATCCCCGGATCCGATATGCTGGCTTTTCGTCAACCGCATCAGGGCATGTTGATGAGCTTGCAGCACCGCCTGACTGCGACGCAGTGCCGCTTCCGCCTCCGTGCGCCTGGTAATATCCAACACGAGCGTGAGTACATAGTTCTCCCGGCCGATGCAGACCGGTTCAACGTTGAAAAGGCCGTGCCGCACCTCGCCGGACTTCGTGCGAAACTCCTTTTCCAGATGCCGAAGGAACCCGTCCCGCCGCAACGTCTCAGCCAATTGACGACGGTCATCGGGGTTGACCCAAATACCGATATCAAGCGAGGACATGCCGATCAGCTCTTCGCGGGAAAATCCCGACACGCGCACGAAGGCATCGTTGACGTCGAGCACGCGCCCGTCTTCAAGCCGGCTGATGGCCATCCCGGCCGGACTGCTATGAAAGGCCTTGGAAAAGCGCTCCTCGCTCTCCCGCAACGCCTGCTCCACCCGCTTCCGCTCGGTAATATCACGCGCCACCACTTGAAAACCGTTGACGATGTCCCTCTCCAGTAATAGTTGCGTATGTTGCCCCAGCCATACCTCGCGACCGTCTTTAGCGGCCACCGGAAGCTCATACGCGGTTCGAGGCGTCTTGCGGATAAACTGCCGGCCATAAAACCGTTCGGCCTGGGCTCGGCACTGCGGCTGAACAATTTCCAGATAATGACGCCCGAGTAATTCCTCCGGAAGATAGCCGAGAATTCGCAATGAGGTGGGGTTGCAGTAGGTGAACCGTCCGGCGGCATCGGTGCGATAGATGATATCGCCGGCATGCTCGACTAAGTCACGGTATCGATCCTCGCTTTCCTTTCGCGCTTCTTCGGCCTCTTTTCTCGCGGTCACATCCAGATGAATACCCGTCATCCGAATCATCCGGCCCTGCTCATCACATACCCCTGAGCCCAATGCCGAGATCCAGCGATAGGATCCGTCCTGATGCCGGAGACGATGGTCCAGGCGGTACTCTCTGGTATAACCCTGCTGGAAGAGCGTCACCGTAGCCAGAACCTGCGCCCGCTCATCAGGATGGAGCCGCGACTCCCAGTCGGCGATCGTGGGACCAATGTCCGACTCGGTGCAGCCGAGTTGACTTTTCCAACGCGTAGAGTAATAGGCCGACCTGGTTCTCAAATCCCATTCCCACACTCCTACATTCGCGCCTTCCGCCGCCAATTCAAACCGTTCACGGCTTTCACGTAAAGCCGTCTCGACTTGTCGCTGTTCGGCCACGTGCATCGACAGGCGATCATTGACCGCCACCAGATTCTGCGTCTGTTTCGCCACGCGCAGTTCCAATTCGCTGTTGGCTGAGCGGAGCGCGGTCTCTGCCTTATGCCGCTGAGAGAGCAGATAGGCCGTGCTGCAGAGTAACCCTGCACCCAGGATCCGATTGAATATCGCCGTTGCGAGATCGACACCCGGAGGCGCAAGCCAGAATCCGGCTCCGAGCAGGATGGTGCTGAGCGATGCAGACCACATGGGGGCCAGGGACGAGCCCAGGCGTGAACTCAGCCAGAGTGGAATCAGGTAGAGGAGCCAGATGACATTGCCAAGCGGAATCGCCACATCCAGGGCAAAGACTCCGGCGGTCATCAAGCAGATGGCGGCAAGCATGTTCGAATCGTCCCTTCACGACACAACACGAAGACCGATCCGCAACTCAGTTGTCGGAAAACACCCGTAAGATACCCCCCTGAGCACATGAGGTAAACCCCTGACAATCGGCCCTATTACGGCCCTATTCGAATGGTGCAGCGGCAGGGTGTGCCGGCGGATCGGCTATGCCCAGGCCGCTATTGCTTCGTTGATGGAATGGCTTGAATTCACGAGAGGAATGGAGCCTCGCCTGCAAACGAAGTCAAGAGAGGCGAGGAAGGAATACCTGATCGTTCTCAGGAAGTTCTCTCGAAACGCCAACTGTGGTCGACGAACATACCCTTTCCTCGCCAACCATCATGCGGGTACATTCGGCCGGTCCCGTAATAGTCCCCGTCCAACACCTGCAGCTCTGCCGCATACTGGACCCAGTCATGCGTCACGGTGTTGTTTTCAATCGCGGCGTGTAGGAAGTATCGCCCGCCGCACAACGGCAAATGCGGGACGTGAAAGTCTACATAGCCGCTGCCTTCCAAATCCAGCGGCGTGCGACTGACAAGATCTGTGGAGAAAATGCAGGAGGTGCGCTCCTCCCGGTTGACCACAATCATGACACGCATATCCTTGAAGACGTTCCAGGTATGGCATTGATAGTGCAAGCGAATCACGAGATGCTGCCCGGAGATAGCCGGCTGCACGGGATTGAGTTTCTCGTCGAGAAAGGTAATCGCCTGCACCATTAACTCGCCCTTGGTATAACGATCGGTGCGATCGGCCAATGATGTCCCTGCCCCCGTGAACGCCTCGCTCATATACTGCTCGATAATCTGTTGCGGCAGCCCGTCTCCCACGACACGCCCTTGACGTAACAGAATCGCCCGCTGACAGAGGCTGGCCACCACCGGCAGATCGTGACTGACGAGAATCACGGTGCGGCCGTCCCGCCGTACTTCGTCCATTTTTCCCAGACACTTCTTCTGGAAAGCTCCGTCGCCGACTGACAGCACCTCGTCCACGATCAGGATCTCAGGATCCAGATGCGCCGCCACGGAAAACGCCAATCGCACATACATGCCGCTCGAATACCGTTTGACGGGGGTATCGATAAATTGCTGCGTGCCGGAGAACTCGACAATCGCCTCGAATCGCTTGTCGATGTCGACTTTTCGCATACCCAGCATGGCGGCGTTGAGGTACACGTTTTCACGCCCCGTGAGTTCAGCGTGAAATCCCGTCCCCACCTCCAACAGGGACGTGACACGTCCGTAAAGATCCACTTCGCCGCTGCTCGGCTCCGTGATGCGGGACAGAATTTTCAACAACGTGCTCTTCCCAGCTCCATTATGACCGATCACTCCCAATACTTCGCCTTCCGCCACGTCGAACGACACATCGTTCAACGCGTGAAAGATGCGCGGTGCTCCCTCGCCCTTGGCACCGCTACGCCCCAGCATTGATCGGCAGGCATGGGCGATCCGGTCCCGCAGCGTGTCGTGGTTCATCGCCGCCATAACGTATTCTTTACTCACATGCCGTGCGGAAATTGCGAGGTCACCCATTTAGATCACATCCGCAAAGGTGCGCTCCATACGTTTAAAATAGATCACTCCGCTCACAAACAGGATGAGCACAATGCAGATGCTGGGAAGAATCGTCTCCATTGACGGGGCGCGTTGGCCCAACAACGTCCACCGGAACCCCTCTACGACACCCACCACGGGATTGAGGCTATACAACGCACGCCATCGTTCGGGAATGAGACTCACGGGGTAGACCACGGGAGACGCAAACATCCAGAACTGCACGAAGAAGGGGATGACATGACCGACGTCGCGGAATTTTACGTGCAAGGCCGAGAACCAGAGACTGACCGCAAGGGCCGCAAGCAATGCGATCACAACGAAGATGGGAAACAACAGAATTTGCCATCCGGGCGTGATCCCGAACCAGAGCATGAGCGGAATCATCATCACGAGCGCGCAAAGTAAGTCGACCGCCGGTGCCGACGCGGCCGCAAGCGGGATAATCAGCCGCGGGAAGTACACTTTACTGATGAGATGGGATTCCCCGACCAGACTGGTGCCGCTTCGGCTGGTCGCTTGCGCGATGAAATTCCATGGTAGCAATCCCGCATAGGCGAATACCGGGTAGGGCACCCCGTCCGACGGCAGCTTGGCCAGATAACTGAAGATCGCCGTGAACAGGAGCATAGAAATCAACGGTTGGAAGACCGCCCATCCCGCTCCGATGACGGCCTGCTTGTACCGCACCTTCGTATCCCGCCAGACCAGAAATACCAGCAGCTCCCGATAAAGCCAGACAGAACGCAGGTCGAGATGAAACAGCCCCCGGCTAGGACGAATTTGAACCGTCGGAGTTCGGATGGCGCGCACCGCGTGGCCTCCCGGCATTTGAGCGGCACTCTGCGTGTCTAATTCATTCATGTTCATCACGGATCAACTAGGATTTAAGGAGGTGGGGCTCCCAAAAAGAGCGATCGTACCGCGGCCACGCATGGCAACCGAACGGCATCTGACGCTTATTGAGTTCAAAACAGTGCCGGGGAACCACTTCGAAGGCGAAACGGAGGCCGGCATCGAATGAGGCGACCTTGAATTGAGGGTCATAGCGCACCGCCTCGTCGGACCAGAAATGATCCTCATTTTTCGTTCCGTCCGGACGCAGGTGCCACTGTTCCACCTCTCGCTTGAGGTTATTCAACCGCTTGATACTCTTGAACCATTTTCGTGGGAGATGGACCCAGCGCTCGTACCAGGGTTTGCCGGAAGCAATCCGCTGCCAATACACCTTAGGATCGATCCAATACTTATCCGAAGACAACACGCGCAGAAAGCTGGGAACCTTTCGCAGAGAGAATCCGCCGTTGCCGACCCGCGGCTGGCCGACCCAGGGGCTGTCCGCGCACTGCAACCATGGAGCGCCCACATAATCCAGATCCGTGGCACACCACTCCAACAACTGATCGGAAAACACCAGGGCATCGAGTTGATAGATCAGAATGTACCGATATTTCCGGAATGCGCCATAGAAGGTAGGCGAGAGCATCAACCTCGCATTCGCAATGGCGCTACCGAAGTACGAATCGGCAAATCGTTGAATATGGAAACCCGGTCGCTCAATGGCCAGGCTTTGCGGCACCACGAGGAACTTGTCGTACCGGCCGAGGTAATGCTCCAAATGCCGAAACGAAATTTCTTCCTCTTCGCTGAACTCCGCCCTGTTGTACCCCGGCACAACCACCGCCACACTACCAGCGTCCAAGGCTCCTCCCTGCAATTCAGCCATTCCCTATGCGCCTCAGGCCGTCGCCAATGTTGGCTTAAACCAAAATGTGCGCCTCGGCCTGCCGGCATTCAGCAATTCCGGCACCGTCACGAACCGATACCGTCCGCGTAATCGATCGAGGACCGCCTCCAAGGCGTCCAGCATGGCTTGGCGATCAGGCCAGGACTGATGTGCTGGATCAACCCCATGGGCAGGGATCCCTTTATCGAACAGCGTGTCATGTAATAGTACGATAGCACCAGGCTCCACCATGTCCAGAAGATATTGACTCATGACCGCAGGGCGGGGCTCATGCCAGTCTCCGCTGTTCAGATTCCATCCCACAACTTCATAACCCATCGCGAACGCTTCCAGCCGGGACAGCACGGTTTGTTCACCATAAGGCGGTCGAAAGAGCCGGCTCACATACGGATGCAGCTCGCGTTCGCAGGTTCGGATTTGTCGACGGCGCTCTCGACTCGACAGGCTGGGAAAGGCGCGATGATCCCAGGAATGGATGCCGATCGTATGCCCTCCGGCTGCAATCCGCTTCACCAGATCAGGGCATGAGGCAGCCGCATGTCCCACCACAAAAAAGGTGCCGCGCGCCTGATACTTCTCAAGGAGAGCCAGCACTTTGGGGGTACTGTCTGAATCCGGCCCATCGTCGAACGTCAGCGCCACAACTGGTTCGGTAGTCACAACATGGGTGACGCTTCCCAGAACCTTTCTGATCGAGGCGGCAAGGAAGGATTTAGGATTCATTGAACTGGCTCCGGCCCTATTCGACCATCACAGGGGACCCGCCGAATCGCAGACTGCCTTTGAGCAAGCCCATGAGGCGGCCCAGACGCCAGGCCAACATCGTCTTGCCTTCCGGTGTCCGAAGTAATTCCGACATGCGACCCAACAACATCCGCCAGGATTGCAGATACTTGCGCCATCGCCACCACTCCCACAGACAGCCGGCCCCATACTTCTTATACAGGTAGACCTCGTACTCCGCATATTGCGAGGCTTGCGAATAGACACTTTTCTTGCTGGCCCGTAGGCGACAATGGAGCACGGCCTCCGGTACAAATTCCAGCTTTACGCCTTGCTGCTGCACTCGCATGCAGTAGTCGACGTCCTCACAAATGGGAATGACTTCGTCAAATCCCTGGATCGCGTCGTGCAACGCCCTTGTAATGCCAAGAGTTCCCGCGCCGGCATGCGGGAACGGCAAAAATCGAAACTGCTGGAGCCCGGCCACCTGGGTGGAACCGCGCGCCGCTCGAACCGCCACGCTGTTCAGTTTCTCAAACTCCAGGCGAGAGGCGACGAACCCGTGCGCCCGCAATGCGGTTTCCATCGCGATCGCCCAACCGGGCGCCGGAATATCGTCGGCATCACAAAACAGAATTCCTTCGCCGGTGGCCGCTTTGACCCCCACATTTCTTGCGTAGGAGGCGCCACGTCGTCCCGAAGCATCCACGAGACGAAGACCGGGGATGCGCAGCGTGTATCGGGCAACCGCCCGCGCGAGATCGTCGGTCGATCCGTTGTCCGCCACAATCACTTCCCACGCCCCCGGCCATGACTGCTCAGCAAGGGCCTGCAGTGTTTCACCGATCGTGCGTGCCGCATTGCGGCACGGAATGATAATGCTGAGTGTCATACCTCCGCCGAACTCCAAGCGCCTTGCAACACACAGCGCTACGAGACCGAGGCCCCCTTCCCTCCAGCCGAGGGAGCAGACTCCTGAGTCCATGCGCGGTAGAGCGCGATCAGGCGGGCGGGGTGCACCCATAAGCTCGGATCATTGAGCACTGCGCTGACTGCCACGAGCGGGGCCCTCCGCGGTGAGCCAGCCTTCATGCTGATCGCAGCCGCTGCCAGCAACTCTCCCAACAATCGCCTCAATGAACCGGTGTGAGCCGCCGGAGCACCGGCCGTTGCCTGAGCAATCTCCTGCCAGAATGCCTTCACGGCTTGAACCGGATGGCCCGAGGAGCCCGCGAGCGTGCTGGCGATGCGTTTCAACCATTCCACCATCGCCGCCTCGTGCAGCATCCAAGGAGCTGTGCGCACCGCTGCGAGCACATACGTCTTAGTTGGTTCCAGGCCACCGCCGGCCCACCAACGCTGATGGGCGATACTTGCGCACACCGCCGCTCTGGCCTTCCGGCGCACACGATCGGCAGCCGCCGTCGCCGGCAGTCGGGACAAGGCCCCTTCCACAATCTTCGGCAATTGCTGTTCATTGGTCCCGTTGGCAATCGTGCTATACCAGAGGCCCTGTTGAGAGTATCTGCCGCGAGCCACCGGTCCGCCGGAAAGAAACAACCATGGAGTGAGTGCGGCGATGCGAAGCGCCATATCATAGTGCTCCATCCCAGCCTTGCTCTCATCGAAAAAACCAGCCTGTTCAAACAACTCGCGCCGCACCAGCCACGTCGGAGGGTGGAGGAAATCATCGGTCCTCGTCACAAACTCCTCTAACACATTTCCGGATGCGCCCCACTCCGGCCAAAGCAACAACGGCTTTTCTGAGCCCGTCACCACACTCTGCCCATAGAGAACACCAACTTCCGGGTGGGCCTCCATGAGCGGCACCTGCACCATCAACTTGTGCGTGAGGAACTCGTCATCGTCGTCCAAAAGCGCCACATATTTCCCTTTGGCGCGTTTGATTCCCGCGTTGCGTGCTCCGGATGCGCCTCGATTTTCCGGCAATTTGAGATATTGAACCGCGGGAAATTCGGCCACCACTTTAGCGGTATCGTCGGGGGAACAGTCGTCCACCACGATAATCTCCATCTCAAAGAGTTCCCCCGCCTGCTCTTGCGCCAGCGCCGAGAGGATGGCTTTCCTCAGAAGCTGTGCGCGCTTGTAGGTCGGAATCACCACGCTCACAAGCGGACGCGCCGCAGCCTGGGCCGCGCCCTTGTCGGAACAGTTATCTTGTTGAGCGAGCGATAGATCCTGACTCATACAGCCAATATCCCCTTACACCCCGACCCGTTAAAGGCCTGTCTTTCCTTGTGGGAAACCGCCTCATTGCTATGATTTTATGCCATGCGTCCGAGTGAACCCCGGCACCTTCGCCTCGAGTTGAATCAGGTGGGCCTCCCATACACTGCGTTCAGTATGGACAGTAGCCGAGGTCGAATTATGTGTCTAGCAAAATACACGATACACCAATCGCCCTCCCCATGAGCGGAGGGAACATCCGCTCGTGACTCGGAGTCGTAGCCAGATGCCCATTATTGCCGGGACACCATCACACTGACGGGTGGCGCAGCAGGGAGGGATCGGCAGAGGCGTTGGATTCATCATCACCCGCGAGCCGGATCCACGCCTGCTTACGAGAAGCCTCTTGCACCGCCTCCATGGCTTGCTGAACCGCAAGTCCATCATGGAACGACGCATCGACAGCCTCATTCAACTTCCCGCGAAGACAGGCATCCACGAAACTCCCCATCATGCGCGGCAGACAGTGAGCTTGGCCATCGGATGCCCCTTCCGGCAACGGAATGCCTTCCCAGGCTGGCCGCACGGGTCGCGACAGGCTCAACACATCCACGGAGCCACGACTCAACGACGCTTTCAGGGCACCTTCCGGACCAACAACCTCGACGAACGCTTTCTCTCCGGAGCTCGGCGTCGCGCGACTCGCAAATAAGTGCCCGCGAACTCCATTCTTAGAGGAAAACCATGCCGACACGACATCATCCGTTTCCACCGCGGCCAGCGCGCCGGTTTTGGGATCGGTACGTTCACGTGGCACTAAAGTCATGTCTCCGAGAACCGATTGGAGCGGCCCGAGCACGAACCGAACCACATCAAATAAATGGGAGCCGACATCATAGAGCACCCCCCCGCCCCCGAGGTCGAGCTTTTCCCGAAATCCCATCCTGGCATCCGGATGAAGGCCCTCCCAGGACTCATGCTTGACCCGCACATAATAGGGAGCCCCGACATCTCCTTGCAGGACTCGCCGCTTCAATTCCTGGACACCGTACAAATATCGATACGTGAAGGCGACCTGGTGCACCTTGTGACTGCCCTCGGCGACCCGGAGCATCTCGCTCACCTCCCTCACCGTCATGCCCAAGGGCTTCTCGCAGAGCACATGTTTGCCGGCAGCGAAGGCTGCCTGTGCCTGGCTCGCATGGCAGGCATTGGGCGTGGCAATGGTGACCGCGTCGAGATCCTTCCGCGCACAGAGTTCGCGATAGTCAGTACACACGTCCGACACGTGAAGGCGTTCAGCGAGGGCTCGAGTCCGAGCGAGATCCCGCCCGCACAGCGCAACCACTTCCGCCCCCGGATGGGATTGCAGCCCCGGCACATGGCAAACCTCAGCAAAGGCCCCTGTCCCGATAACGCCCAACCGCAACTTTGTCATTCAACAACCACACGAAGAGCGGTACCTGGCCCACGACCTAACCGCGCACCACCCTCAGAAAGGAGGTTTGAGTCATACCGAAACCAGATGAAGACCATGGAAAAACCCTTGAGAAACACACTGAGTGTACCTGAATCATGAAAGGGAGTCGAGGCGGAGACGCGCCGGCACTCAGGTGTCGGAGCGAACCAACCCGGTCCGAATGGCCAACCGCACGAGCCCCGGCACATCGTGGATCTCCAGCCGTTCCATCAATTGAGCGCGATGCGTTTCTACAGTTTTCACACTCAGGTCTAGGCGATGGGCGATCTGCTTCGTCGAGCAGCCTTCAGCAATCAGCTGAAGAATTTCGCGTTGGCGCCCGGTTAATTTGCCCAATGGACCCATCTGGTGATCATCCTGACGGCAATAGGCATCCAGCGTGAATTTGGCCATGGCCGGAGTCAAATAGGTTTCCCCCCGACTCACGGTCTTGATGGCCAGCTCCAATTCAGGACGATCGGCATCCTTCAGCAGATATCCGGATGCGCCGGCGCGCAGGGCCTCTTTGAGATATTCTTCATTGGTGTACATAGTCAACATGAGCACTTTGGTTTTTGGGCATTCCTGGCGCATGCGACTCGTCGCTTCCAGGCCATTCATTCCGGACATGGCAATGTCCATTAACACCACTTCAGGCTCCAGCTGTTTTGACACTCGCAACGCATCTCGGCCATCGCTTACCTCTCCGATCACCTGGACCCCCTCCAGCTTCTCCAGCAAGGCCCGAAATCCCGCCCGCACCAAGGTGTGATCCTCCGCCAATAACACTCTGATTTTATTCATGGTGAGCCCCCCGAACGCCTTCTGAATCCGCCCCGGCTGGAAACGTCGCACGAATTTCAGTACCCACAGCCGGAGTTGATGCGATGGTGATTTTTCCCCCGGCAAGCTGGACCCGCTCTTCCATGCCGGACAATCCGACGCTCGTGCCGACTCTGCTCCCGGTACGGACCGCCTCGGAGTCAAACCCGATTCCATTGTCGCGAATCACAAGCGTCAACTCGTGCGGAGATTTCTCCAGGCGAACCTCAACTGTCTTCGCTTGCGAATGGCGCACGACGTTGGTCAATGCTTCTTGCGTGAGCCGGAAACAGGCAATCTCGATCTCCGGGGACGGCCTGCTGGTGAGACCTTTCGCGGCGAATTGCAGGTCCCATCCCGCGCGCTCTGCTTGCCGGCCGACGTACCATCTGAGTGCAGGCACCAGCCCCAATTCATCCAAGAGGGATGGCCGCAAATCCAACGCCAGACTGCGGACTCGTTGCAGAACCTGCGCCAATATCTCCAGGCTATCCGCAATCTGATCCTCCACCAGCTCGCAATTGGGCAGCGTGCGAAGCTCCCGCAGGTTCAGCTTAATGGCGGTCAAGGCCTGCCCGATCTCATCGTGCAGATCGCGAGCAATCGCGCGACGCTCCAGCTCCTGAATCTCCATCAGGCGACGCGAGAGTACCCGTAACCGCTCATTGGCGTCGCGCAAGGCGGCCGTGCGCTCCATGACGCGTACTTCCAATTCTTCATGCGCGGCCTTCAGCGCCTTCTGAGCCTGTTTTTGCTCGGTGATATCCGTATTCAATTCGAGGCTCCCGCTTGGCTCTCCTGCGGAGTCTCGCAGCAATGTCCACCGGCTCGAGACCGTGATGGCCCTCCCCACACGCGTTTTGTGCACCAACTCGCCGCGCCAGAACCCCTTCTCTAAAAACTCCCGCTTAATATCTTCCAAGGGGAACGGAAAGGTTGTGCTCAAAAAATTGTGGATATAGGCCCCCAATGCCTCCTCAGCCCGCCACCCATACAAACGCACCGCCCCGTCATTCCAATAGGTAATCGTATCTCCCACCAAGTCGCGAACGAGAATGGCATCATTGGCCAGGTCGAGCAGCTTCGCCTGCCGGCGAAGCAGCGCCTCAGCCTGTAACTGTCCACGCCGATCCTTTGCGACAAAGCAATATCCGACAATTGTTCCACCTTCGTCGGAGAGGGCACTCACGGAAAGGAGCACGGGGAACCGGTAACCGCTACGATCAAGATATGTCCACTCGTTCTCAACCATTCGGCCGATCGCGGCTTCGGCCACAATAACACCAAACGGATCCGTGACCAGCGTTCCTGACTGGGCCGCAATAGCTTCCCTTCGGTTGCCAATCTCGACAGGATCGTGAAAGACGGCCGGTGTGACCTGACCGACAACCCTGTCGGCACTCACCCCGAGCAACCGCTCGGCCGCGCTATTGAAGCCGGTAATGATCCCGTCCGGCCTGGTCGAGATGACAACCAGCCTGTTCAATCCGCCATCGTTGGGTTCAACCATTCGCCCCCCGGACTTGTCGGTCCCAACAAAGACCCGTTTATCGACCATCGGGATAGGTCGAAATGACACGTTTGGCAACCTGCGCCGCAGCGCCTCAAGCTAAGGCCGCCTTCCGCTGCCCATCATACTACGGAGCCGCCAGTCAAGCGACAGGAGGGAAGACAGGCCACAGGTATTCAAAGGGAGCGGAAGGAAAAAATATCCAACGGGTGACGAGGCTATTCAACGTGCTTAAGTCGGGCCGATTGCCATCCGACCAACCAGACACCCGCGACAATCAGGATGATGCCCGCAACCTCTCGTACCCCGATCGCTTCACCCAGCACCAGGGCGGATAACAACAGCGCCGACACTGGGATGAGGTTGACGAACACGCCCGCGCGCGAAGGCCCCACCCCTTGCACACCATACAACCAGGCCTGTTGCCCCAAGGCCGTGGCGAAAACGACGAGATAGCCCAATGCCAACCATCCGGAGACCGGCACGACACTGGTGCCGGTCAGCAACAACTTCCGATCGGTCCAGAGCAGAGGGATCTGCAGCATCAGGGAAAGCAACAGCGTCGTCCAATTGACGGTCAGGGGAGACAGCCGCTCCATCACCTGCCTGCCGCCGATAGAGTACAATGCCCAGCTCACCAAGCCTAATAGCACCAGTGTGCCCCCCAACCAGGGATTGTCCCCGCCTGGAGCAGCTCCTCCGACGCCCGAGACAAGCGCCACTCCTGCAAATGAAACCGCACAGCCGCCCGCGACAGTCCTGAAAGGAATATCGCGCACGAACAGGGAAGATAGGAGCGCGGTAATGACCGGGCTGGCACCGATAATCACCCCGGCGGTCGATGCGCCGACATAACGGAGACCGAACAGGGTCAACAGATGATTGCCAAGCACCCCCAACCCCAACAGCGACAACAACTTGATGTCGCGGGCTGTCAATGCCGTACGACCGCCTTCAGTCCACCACCAGAGCGGAATCAAAATCGCCAGCGCGCCGATCCCGCGCAACAGGGACGTCTCCACCGCCGAAAACGCGCCAAGCGCCAGCTTCTGCCCCACAATGGATCCGCCCCAGACCAACGCCGAGGTTGTGAGCGCAGCATAGGCAGCTGGTGCGGACGGTTTTTCCATTGACTCGATCCTCGGGTTCTGCACAGTCCACGCGATCTGAAATCCGCGGGCCACGGCGGCTAGTGCGAGGATATTGGCGTAATGATCCAAATACCATCCCGGATTGTCGCCAAGACGGCCGTGACACGCGAATCAGCCGCCACAATCCGGTTGAGCTCCTGAATGGCTGCAGTACGGTCGTCCGAGGGCGGATCGAGCAGGACTGCTCCATCCCACAAGACGTTGTCGACGAGAATCACCCCGCGGGGCGACAGCAATTCCATCGCGCGACGGTAATAATTCACATAATTCAGCTTATCGGCATCGATAAAAATCACATCGAATGGTCCGGCAAGCCCCGCCATTGTGTCAAGCGCCGGGCCCATGCGGACCTCCACCTTAGAGCCATGCGGCGACTGCGCTAAAAAACGGCGGGCCACGGCGGCAGAATCCTCATCCACCTCGCACGTTACCACCCGGCCATGTTCGGGCAACGCTTCGGCAAAACAGAGGGCGCTGTATCCCGTAAACATCCCGATTTCCAAAACGCGCTCAGCCCGTACAAGGCGGGCCATCGTATACAGAAATGCTCCCTCCAGCGGCCCCACCAACATGCGTGCAAATTCCATGGTGCGTTGGGTTTCCTCACGCAAAGCCCGGCGAATCGGAGTTTCGGGCAAGGAATGCGCGGCAGCATAGGCATCGATTTGGGGCAACACGAGATCAGCCATCGGTTTCACTCCGGGAGACAGTTGTGCGACAATTCGCGCCGGCCGCGAATCATACCACGGACATCGCTACGAAGGAGCGCGAAGGTGAAGACACAGGCAACCTTGGAACCGCTGACAACCCGGCTCTTGGAAATCCGGCGCATTCAGAGCGCGGCCTCACTGCTCTCGTGGGACCAGGAAACCTACATGCCCGCAGGCGGCGGGGCGGCCCGCGCCGAGCAGATTGCGACGCTGGAGGGCCTCGCACATGAGAAACTCGTGTCCGCCGAGGTGGGAGCCCTGCTGGCCGAATGGATCGACCCCACAACCGGGCAGGCTTCAGCAAGTTGGGATGAACCTTCTCGTTCTCTATTGCGCGAAACCTGGCGCGACTTCAGCCGCGCTAAAAAACTGCCGTCTGACTTTGTGATGCGCCTGAGCCGCGAGTGCTCACTGGCCCAGCAAGCATGGGTGACGGCGCGGGAGGAGAGCCGGTTTTCAAAGTTTTTACCGTCACTCCGGACGATCCTCGGCCTCAAACGGGATGAAGCCCAATACCTTGGATACCGGGACTCACCCTATGACGCGCTCCTGGATACCTATGAGCCTGGAACCACGGTGACTCAACTCACGCCATTGTTCGCGCAACTCCGAGCGCGTCTTGTCCCGCTCCTCAAGCGTGTTCAGGCCAGCGAGGTCGCCATCGATGACAGTTGCTTGCACCAGAGCTTCGATCAGGCCAAGCAACTCGAGTTCGGGCGGCTCGTCCTCGTGGCCATGGGGTACGATTTCGAGCGTGGCCGCCTCGATCTTTCAGCCCACCCGTTTACCACCTCGTTTCACCCCACGGATGTCCGCGTCACAACGCGAGTCTTCGAGCGAGATTTGCCGTCCTGTCTCTTCAGTTGCATTCATGAAGGCGGGCACGGCCTGTACGACCAAGGGCTGGACGTCCGGCACTACGGATCCCCGCTCGGCGAGTCCGTTTCACTCGGGTTTCATGAGAGTCAATCGCGTCTATGGGAGAACTGCGTCGGTCGGTCCCGACCTTTCTGGCAATGCTTTTACCCGATCCTGCAACACACCTTTCCCCAACAACTGACCGCCGTGCCCCTCGATCGGTTCTATGCGGCTATCAATCGTGCGGCCCCCTCACTGATCCGCGTAGAGGCTGATGAGCTGACCTACAACCTCCACATCATGCTGCGCGTGGAGATCGAGCAGGCCCTCATCGAGGGTCGGGCACAACCGGACGACTTGCCCGGCCTGTGGAATGAAAAAATGCAATCCTACCTGGGCATCGTGCCGGAGCGGGATGCTGAGGGCGTTCTTCAAGATGTGCACTGGTCGATGGGTGCCTTCGGGTACTTTCCTACCTATACCTTGGGCAATCTCTATTCCGTGCAATTCTTCGAACAGGCACAGCGGGAAATTCCGCAATTGGACGAGAACCTGGCAGCAGGACACCTGCTCCCGCTACGACAATGGCTGGAGCAAAAAATCCATCGATGGGGACGCATGTTCACCCCCGACCATCTGGCTCGGCGAGTGACCGGGAGCGGAGTGAGCCCGGAGCCGTTTCTGCGCTATCTTGAGGCTAAATACGCGGAATTGTACCGACTCTGATCTTCACATCAACCACCTCAAGCCATCCTCGCCTGGCAATACCTCGTCTCCCTCGGCAGGCATCAAAACACCCACATTTATGGCCGCAATTGGGCCCGCGATACATCTAGGGCCACAACAGGGCCCTTCAGCTCTAGTGAGCCATTCAACCATCGTGGTAATTCTCGTCGGAATACAAATAGGAAATTTCTCCTAGTTTCTTATCCTGTTCAAGGGAATGAATCGACTGAGCACGTGGGCTAAGGAATTGACGGAAAGGCCTCAGACTTTCAGCTTGCGTGAAAGCCGTTTCCAATGAACGAGGCCTTAGCTATTGATGTCCGGAAGAACAGTTCCACGGCGAGACGGCATGAAGGGGCACGTGCGAAGTGAGGCCTCCGTTTTCGAACCAGAAAGGGATCGTCCGGCACCAGGCCACGGATTTTCCGGCTGAACGGGGAGAGGCTGTCAATCCGTGCCGAGGCAGGGCAGAGCTCCTCGACGCACTTTGGAGGAACGCCTTTCCGTGAACGTATTTCAGGAATTACCCGCGGTCAAGACCGATCTCAACATTCTGCTTGCGGACGACCATGCCCTGCTCCGTCGCGGTCTAAAAGAATTCCTACGAGACTTCCTCATCGAGGACGGACTCACACCCCATATCACCGAAACAGCCTCCGCTCACAATGCCATTGAACGCGTTCGCACCGAAACCTGGGATCTTGTAATTTTGGATTTGAATTTGCCGGACATGCCGGGGCTGGAAATCCTGCGTATTGTCAAATCTCTTCAACCAAGCCTCGCTGTGCTGGTTGTCAGCATTTACGCCGAGGAACATTATGCCGCCCGAGCCGTTCGAGCCGGGGCCCTCGGATACTTGACCAAGGAGACAGGTCCGCAGGAACTCCGCACCGCGGTCTCGCGAATCCTGCAAGGCGGAAACTATATCCCCCCGACTCATACGGAGCCTGCTCAGTACACTCTATCGAACCGGAATGCTCTGTGCGCCGACGTCCTCCCAGCCGTCCTCTCGGATCGGGAGATCGAGGTCCTCCAATGGATTGCACAGGGCCGGCGCCTAACCGAAATCGCTGAACACCTGAACTTAAGCATTAAAACTGTGAGCACCTACCGTGCCCGGCTTCTGATCAAGCTCGGAATGAGAACCACTGCGGAATTGATTCGATACGCCCTGGATCAGCAGTTAGTGTGATACCACTTTTATGGAGAGGAGGTATGCTTTCACAACAACACCTCAGCTCTTACAGGCAGCCACAGGCGATGCCCATACAGGCGATCACACCGCGACAACTCGCCACCCATCATTACTTCGCGTCGGGAGACTATGGCCCATATCCTGATCATCAACGCCGACTCGAATCTCAAGCGGCTCATCAAGCTGGCCCTGCCTGGAATGGAACACTTTGTCCAACATAGTGCCACCTTGCAAATTGCCAGCACTCACCCCTCTTCTTCCAGCCTGGACCTTGTGGTCGCTCGGCTTGTCGCGGACGACGATCAGGGCCCGGAAGACTTGGTCGATCTTCGAAAAGCATTTCCAACAGCTCGCCTGATCGTCACAGCAGCGCTGCATGAACCTGCGCTGGAGGGCGAGAAATTTCAGCGCGTGGTGCGCGAGCTTCACATCGAGTACTGTTTGCTGGAGCCGATTGAAACCGGGGCTATGTTACACACCATCCAGGCGGCGCTGGCCCTTCCGAAGCGCGTTTAACGCGGCCAGTTTCCACAGACGCTTGCATCGGGGGAAAACATGGGGTCTTCCAAGCCACCTCGGATGGCTGGAATCTGCTTGCTTACGGCGGCGATGGGATGAAGAATCGAATGAGTCGTGTCGTGGGCAGGCTCTTCATCAGTACCCCATCGCCACAGTCAGCTTTGCCAGCTGACTGGCAGGCAGGAGGAACTCTGCCGTAGCTTCGATACGGGAAGGGACCAAAAGCGTGGTGTGAAACACAATGTCGCGGATTGGAATCTTGAAATCGGGCTGCTGCGGGGTACTCAATTCAACTGATTCGACGGATTGCATAATGGCGGTGACATCCTGTGGCCCATAAGTAGCAATCACGGCTTGCATGAGGTCGCGGACCTTTTCATTGGTCTCATTCCCGTCGATTCCCATCATCAGGAGAGGAATGACTTCGTCGCGAACCTGGTCGGACGGGCTGAAGTTTTCGATCCGGTCTTTGCGTCGGAGCGAGGTCAGGTCATTGTCCAGATCCCGGCTGAATGCCCCATAGGCGAACCGAACAAATTCAAAATGAAGCCCCTTCAGCCCCTTCCCGAACATCTGGAGCTCGCAAAGGAAACAGAGCTGCTGCAGCTTCACGTCGCTCAAGAGCCCATAAGGCTCAGCCAGCGAGAGCACATAGAGAAGCAGGGCGCGATCAACGGTCATTTCGTGGGACTTTCGCACGTTTCGAGTCTCCTCTAAATAGGCTGCAACGGGGAGGACTATAAACAGGCCTCTTCCGATTCGTCAATTGATGATCGTCTACCCCAGCGCCCCCTCTTGACCCATCGGACCACTTTCGTCTTTAATGAGCGTCTTTCTGGCCGGTTCACGCACCATGAGCAAAACCCTCAAAGAAATGGAGGTGCTTCGCCAACATCTGGCCAAGCATCAATTGAAGCTGACCCGCCAGCGCGAGCTGATTCTGACGGCGTTTCTTCGACAGGAACACGTCACGGCCGAGACCATGTACCATCAGCTCGCTAAGAAAGACCCGCATCTTGGTCTTGCCACTATCTACCGCACGCTGAATCTGTTTTGCGAAGCCGGCATTGCTCAAGCCCGGCACTTCGGCACCCAGACGCAATACGACAACATCTCCCACAAAGGTCATCACGACCATCTCATCTGTACCGGTTGCGGCACCATTGTGGAATTTGAGAATTGCGAGATCGAGCGGCTCCAGGAAGAGGTCGCGACGAAAAACGGATTCGTAATTCAAACCCACCGATTGGAACTGTACGGACTCTGCGCACGCTGCCGGCATTGACGGACTCCCCTCGCATCCGGTATCATCTTGAGACGGCTTATCAATTTCAACTCGGACGCCCGGAGGGCTGTCCTCACACGTGGAGGCACGCCGCATGGCTTTATCCCCTCGCACCATGTTCGCCCTGACACTGCTCCTCGGAGCGTTGGTTTCCTCACAGTGGGCGTCGGGAATCGCGGAAGCGGCCGATAAACTGGTCGTCTATTCAGGTCGCGCAGAACGGCTGATCAAGCCCGTCCTTGACGAGTTCCAGTCGAAAAGCGGCATTCAGATCGAGCTTTTGTCTTCGGGCACCACCGAGTTGGTCAATCGACTGCAGGCCGAAGGCGACCATACCCCTGCCGATGTTTTCCTGACCAACGATGCCGGCAGCCTCGAACATGCGCGAGAGCTGAAACTACTCCGCCCTATGAATATGCGCGAAATTGAGCGGGCCATTCCCCCGCAATTCCGAGCGACCGACAACAGTTGGATCGGACTTTCCGGCCGATTCTGGATCGTCGTATACAACACCAACCTGGTGAAGCCCGACCAAATCAAGTCGCTGCTCGACCTCGGGCAGCCACAATGGAAAGACAAAATTGCCGTTCCGAATTCGGGCAGCGAATATCTGCAGGCAGGGGTCTCCGTCATCAAGGCCACCCTCGGCGATGAACGCACGAAACAATTCCTTCAAGGCCTCAAGACCAATGCCGGTACCCAGGTCTATCAGAAAAGCTCACAAATTGTGGAAGCCGTCGCCAAAGGCCAGGTCGCGGCGGGAATCGTGAACCACTACTACATCTATCGCCACCTTGCAGCGCAGCCGACAGCGCCGATCGCGGCTATCATGACCGACCAGCAGGAAGGCGGCATGGGCGCCATTATGAATGTGACCGGCATCGGAGTCACCCGCGCCTCGAAACATGTGGATAGCGCCAAACTGTTGATCGAATTTCTGGTTGCCCAAGCGGGGCAAAAATTGTTTGCAGACCTCGACAAAGAATACCCACTCCATCCGGACGTGAAAGCCGACCCGGCGCTCATCGACCGGCACAGGTTCCGCGCGGCACTCGTTCCACTTGCCCGACTCGCCGAATTGCGCGAGGCCACTCTCACGCTGATCGAGCAGGTCGGCCTTCGCTGATCTTTTAGCCCCGCATGCTTACCGCCACAAGAGTCCACGCGCCGTCTTCGCTGCAATGGATCAGCCTGTTCACCGCAGTATTCCTGGTCTTGCCCACCGGCTATATCATCTATGTAGCGCTGACGGCGGCACCAGCCGTATGGACACGCCTCTGGTCCACGCGGATTCCTGAACTTCTGGGAAACACCCTGTCGTTGGCCGCCAGCGTTGCCCTCACGACACTGGTGCTCGGCCTCTCTCTGGCCTGGCTCATCGTTCGATATGAATTCCCCGGCCGCCGGATCTGGGAATGGGCACTTGCCTTGCCCCTCGCCATGCCAACCTACGTGCTCGCCTATGTCTACGCTCACCTCTTGGGCATAGGCAGCCCCGCTGAACAGTGGTGGCAGGCACTCATCGGCCCGGAAGCGCGACTGCTTTCCCCCCAAAGCTTTGTCGGCGTGACGCTGATCATGGCGCTCGACACCTTTCCCTTCGTCTATCTGCTGGTACGAGGAGCTCTCTTGAGCCTTAATATCTCTTTCGAAGAAGTGGCGCGCGTCTGCGGCGCCTCCGCCTGGGCCACACTCTGGCGGGTCACAGTCCCGCTCATACGTCCCGCCATTGCCGCTGGCCTCGCTCTTGTCATCCTGTATGTCATTTCAGACTTCGGTGCGGTCTCATTACTTCGGTACCAGACACTCACCTATGCGGTCTACCAGCAGATGACCAGCCGTTACGACCACACTGCCGCCAGTATCCTCAGTCTCCTGCTGGTCCTGATGGCGATCATCTTTCTTGTAACCGAACGGTGGTTTCGCCGGCGCAGTCGTTTCTATCAGACATCCGGCCGATTCCGACGCTCAACGCGGCAGCATGCTGGGCCTCTATGGACGGTGCTGATCACCGGCTACGTGGTTCTGGTTTTCGGAGTCGCGTTCGGCATTCCGGCGGCGATGTTGATCCAATGGAGCGTCGAGGCCATTTCGCAAGGCGCACTGGACGCACGTTTTTTTGGCTTCATCTGGAACAGCAGTTTTCTCGCGGCACTGGCAGCCTGCGGCGCCGTAGTCATCGGTCTGCCCCTGGCGTATCTCGCCAGCCGCCGGCCCTCACGGCTGAATATCGCCTGCCTCCAAGCAGCATATGCCGGCTATGCCTTACCGGGACCTGTGGCAGCTCTGGCAGTGTTGGTGCTCTTCACCCACTTCGCCCCGGCCCTGTACGGAACGGTGCTGGTGTTAGTCATTGCCTACATCCTGCATTTCCTGCCCGTCGGCCTGCAATCCATGGAACCGGCCTTGCAACAGATCACACCCAACGTGGAGGAGGTCGCGCGCACCTTAGGATGCACGACGCACCAAAGCCTTCGGCGCGTGACCCTTCCGCTCGTTCGCAACGGATTCATTGCCGCGTGGGTACTCATGTTTCTCCAAACGATGAAGGAACTCCCCGCCACCTTGCTGCTGCGACCGGTGGGATTTGATACACTGGCAATCCGCGTATGGCTGGAAGCCAGCGAGGAGTATTACCAACTGGCGGCGCCTGCCGCCAGTTTGATCGTTATATTGAGCCTACCGGCACTGATGCTGCTGGTCTCTAGAGACTGGCGTGGGCGTGAGCAGGAGACCACCAAGTGAACCCCGTCAACGGTTCAGACACCGAGGAGCGACAGGTTAAGTTTGATGGATTCATCCCAGATGCTCTGGAGACGGCGGGCGGGCGCACAGCCGTGCTCGAACTCCGCGAGGTTTCTTGCGCCTATGAGCCGACCCGTCCGGCCGTCGAACACATCACGTTCACCGTGCACCAAGGGGAGATTCTTTGCCTCTTAGGGCCATCCGGCTGTGGCAAAACCACCATTCTGCGAGCGATCGCCGGATTTGAGCCGGTCACCGCCGGCAGTATCGCGCTGTCCGGACAACTTGTCTCTTCGCAGAGCACCCTGATCCCCACAGAACAGCGTCATATCGGCATGGTCTTTCAGGAATACGCCTTATTTCCCCATCTGCGCGTGGATAAGAATATCGCGTTCGGTCTGACCCATCTTTCACGAGCCCAGCAACATGCGATCGTCGACGACCTCCTCACGTTGACGGGACTGCGAGGGCTAGAACACCGTTATCCGCATGAGCTCTCCGGCGGCCAGCAGCAACGCGTGGCGCTCGCGCGCGCGCTCGCTCTGCGCCCGGTGCTATTGCTGCTCGATGAACCGTTCAGCAATCTCGACCCTGATATGGCCAGCCGCATGCGCCAAGACCTCCACGCCCTGCTGAGACAGACCAAGACCACAGCCATTCTTGTCACCCACGACCACGATGAGGCTTTTTCCATGGCCGACCGCGTGGCCGTCCTGAACCGCGGCCGCCTGGAACAATTCGATACCCCTGAAGCGATCTACCACCTCCCCACCACCCCGTTCGTCGCCGACTTTGTCGGGCAGGCAGACTTTATCCCGGGGGTCGTGGCCAATCACCTGGTAACGACCGAAATCGGCGACTTTCCCAATGCCCAGAACCTCGCCACGGGTACGCAGGTCGTGGTGATGATTCGCCCCGACGACATTCACATCGTCCCGACCAAAGGCGCCGATGCGCGCATCCTGGCGCGGCAATTCAAAGGGTCCGAGAACGTATATACGATCCAGCTTCCATCGGGACAAATCGTGCACAGCAGCGAATCATCTCTGAGCATCTATCAGGCAGGAACCGCCATTGCCCTGCGAGTGGTAGCGACCCATACGGTGCTGTTCCCGCAACCGCCTGAGTCGCAGGCGGTCATATCGTCCGGCCTGACAGATGCCCGGACTTCGTAACGCAACCGCGCAAGGCTTGAGGTTCAGCCGGAAACCGGGGCGGGCTTCCCCGCCGAGCATCAACAGTGAGAGGTGGAGGATCGACGAATGGACGTACTGAAGAATGCGGTGGAATATGGAATCATCGGCCTGTTGATCGCCTTGAGCGTCTGGTCGGTGGCAGTCGCGGTCGAGCGGTGGCTCTACTACCAGCGCGTGGAGCTCGCACAATTCACAGACATTCAAACATTTGAAATGGCGCTGACCAAGCGCCTCGTCATCATCGGGACCGTTGCGGCCAATGCCCCTTACATCGGCTTGCTGGGCACTGTTCTTGGTATTATGATGACCTTTCACACCATGGGGACTTCCGGGACGATGGCCGTCAACACCATCATGATCGGCTTGAGTCTGGCGCTCAAAGCGACGGCCGTCGGCTTACTCGTGGCGATTCCCTGCGTTGTCATGAACAATATTCTTCGCCGGCGCGTCACTGAACTGCTGACGATCTATAAGGTGCAATATGGAACGCGAGGTTAATCAAATCAACGTCATTCCCCTGGTGGATGTGATGCTGGTGTTGCTCGTCATTGTCCTGACCACCGCCACCTTCATCAGCACGGGCCAAATCCCCGTGAATCTGGCCAAGGCAAAAGAAGCCGGAGATCACAAAGATGTTCCCATCGTCGTCACCTTGACCGCAACCGGCGACCTATTTCTGAACGATCGCCCGATACCGGCTGATGGCCTCAAAAGCCTGATGCTGGCCCATCCGCGAGAATCGCTCGTCGTCGTGCGGGCCGACAGAGTCACCATGCTGGAACGCTTTGTCTCAGTCGTGGATGAGATCCGCGGCCTGGGGTTCCAATCCGTCAGCCTGGAGGTCGTGCGCCTGTGACTGGCCCCCATCCCGGCACGCCGGACGCCTTCGTCCGCCTGCGTGCAAGCGGGTGGATCATTTCACTCTGCCTCCATGGCACAGCCGTCTTCTTAGCCGGACTGTTCGCCGCCAAGATCAGCCTGGCCCCTCCCTCCTCATCCTTTCATTGGGATGTCACGGTCATCGGCTCTCAATCTCCTGCGGCACCTACCCAGGTGGCGCCCGGTGCGCAAACATCTGCTGCCGCTGTTATCCGGCCGGCTCAACGTAGCGCTCCAGCGACGGCTCTGCGTCCAACACCCTCTCAAGCTGCGCCCCCGACCATACCAGCCATCACCACATCCTCCCTGTCGGCGGATAACCATCACAAAGTCGCACCTACCCTCACCCCACCGATACAGGAGCCGCAACCGCTGCGTGAACCCACCCGTACGGTTCCGCTTTCTGAGCCCGACGTCTCGCAGACGGAGTCACAGCCTGCACTCCATGCGACACTACCGCCCGCTGAGACCCTCTCGCCGACACAGACCGCACCATCCCCTGCAACGGAGACTCCTCTTTCCTCAGAATCATCCACCGTCGAACAGGCCGCAGCCTCGTCTCACACGGCATCACTCGCCCCATCGAGCAGCATGCCCCAGGCTATAAGGAAACCGGATTATGGCTGGCTCGCAGTACCTTTACTGCAACGGATCGAAGCGCTCAAACGATATCCCGCCACGGCAAGACTGCAACGCCTGGAAGGTCGGGTCGTTGTCCGAATCATAGTTCAGGAAGACGGCCACATTGCGTCAGCCACCATCGCAAACAGCTCCGGGCATGAGGTGCTCGATCAGGCGGCACTGGAAACCATTCGCCAAGCCTCCCCTCTCACCCTCTCCCAGCCGCTCGAAAAGTCTTCGGTCACGATGCAAATTCCCCTCGGCTATTACCTGGACCGATAAACCGGAAGCTCATCCCTGGCAGAGTTGCTGTTCCCAGCGTCGCAAGACCGCCTGCTTGTCGAACGTCAGGACATAGGCCCGGCAGCCGCCTCCCCGCACTTGGCCGCCAAACCCTGCTGTCCCGCTGCCTCGCTCGAAATAGGTCCAGGTTTCCCCCCCGTCTGAACCAGACTGTGTCTTGTGCGGCAATCCATATCGTTTCCCCACCGTTTCCTGCGTCGCCTCGTTGACTTTATCCTGAAAATACTTGAAACCGCCGCTGCATGCAGTCAATACGAGCAGTCCGATGACTGTCCCTGCGAACGTACGTTCCCTGCGCCAACTACGGCCCTCCCCTCGTCTGGCACCTGCGCCTTGGATGGAATTATTCGAGACCATCATTCATCCTCACTCTCCCCTTGAGATATGAAGAAACCCAGACTTTGCCATCACGATCTACGATTACAGCACCGACCCCCTGCAACCGCTCAACCAACGCCAGCCCTCGCTCACGCCCCATCACAAAGATGCCGGTATCCAGGCCATCTGCCGTCAGCCCGTCGCGAGCGACCACGGTCACACTTTGGCAGTCACGAGCCGGTTGCAAGGTGACCGGATCGAGAATATGGTGATACCGCACTCCGTCTCGTTCGAAGTACCGCTCATAGTCACCTGCCGTCGAAATCGCCTCATCCTGAAGATCGATAAAAGCCAGCACCGCATCTTCCCGCCGCGGATGCCGGATGCCGAAGGGAAATTTCGTCCCGCCTGGAAGCCTGCCGAAGGTTCTGATATCCCCAGAAAGAGCCACGACCCCTGCGGTGGCTCCGGCCTTTTGCATTACAGCGACAACCATATCCGCGGCAAAGCCTTTCCCGATACCACCGACATCCACTCGCATACCAGGCTTGGCCAGATAAGCCGTCCTCTCTGCGGTATTCAAATGTAGCGAACGCAAATCCGTGAGCGGACGAACCGCCTGCAAAATCTCATCGGACGGAATCTGCTGCTGATCAAGAATACTCCAGGCCTCGACCGCCGGACCGACGAGAATATTAAACCCTCCTTCCGTCAGTCGGGTCATTTGAAGAGACGCCTCCAACACCTTCAGCGTGTCACGACTGAGCGTGACCGCGTCTCTGCCGGCGGCAGCATTCACCCGGGAGAGCTCACTGGTCGCAATCCACGTACTGAGCAACTCTTCCAGGCGATGAATCTCTTGAAATCCAGCCGATGCCGCATCCTGGGCCCGCTGACGGTCCGGCGCCACGGATGTAATCGTCACAAGGGTTCCCATCTGCATTTGCGTTCGCTTCACGACGACAGGAACGGGTTCAGACCTTGTCGTCGCGCATCCGGACGAGAACAGGAGCAGAAAGACCCCGCTCAAGACCGCAAGACGATATCCTATCGACACCCTTCCTCCTCCGGCTAAAACGGCCAACAGAGTGCGTGGGCATTCAATCGTGCGCACAACTTCATCGGCACAGCTCATCGTTGATGTGCCCGCCCCAGCGTCCATTTTCAGCGGCACGTTTATGAAATGCAAATGTCGCTCATCCCACCAATTCCCGGACGGACACTCCTCTTTCCTCGTTATGACTTTATCTCGCGGAATCGCTTATACCGTCCGCTTCGAGCATACACGACGACGGTCCATTTTAAATTGATCACCAGACTTGACATTTCGCTGATGATCGAGATATTAATAATCGTTCTCAATTTCATCAACGAGACCGGTCACCCGCTATGATTACAGAAAAAATTTTGGCAGCCCCTTCATGCCAAGACAGTGAGACGCGTTGCGAGTGCGGTCAACTCATCGCCAAAGTCCGTGGGCAAGGCCTTGAGTTGAAATGCAAACGCTGTAAGCGCATCGTCGTCATCCCATTCACTTCAATCGAAGGCTGGGGCACGGTCACAGCATGATTCGATATAGGAAAGGAGACCTCAACACCAGACACACTCCAGGGCATCAATCACGCAGGCCTGTTTTCCCCGTAGACCAGAGACCTTCGAGTCCCGAGTCCAACCACAACCTTACTCGCGGATGGAGGATACCCATGAAGATCCGGGCAATCCTCGGGGCTCTCGTCTTAGCCAGTCTACCGGCAGTGCCGGCAGTGGCGGAAAACATGACCCCGGAGGACATCAAGAAGCTGGTCGATGAAGCAGTCGAGAAGCGGCTTCAGGAACACGAACGACGTGAAGGCGGCATGCAACAAGGCCAGGGCGAGGCAGCCTCGACCACACAATACCCTGTGGCATCCGGTCCCATAACCGATATTCGAGTAGAGCGAAAAGGCGAGGAAAAAGTTCCGTTGGGCTTCGGTTCAACCGGGTCCGGCAAACTCGTTTACGCCAAGCCCTTCTTGAGTGCTCCGAAAGCAACGGTCGGTGGATATGCCGATGTCATGTATAACTCACTGTCCCGTCAGAACCTGGACAACCCGAGCCGCAATTCATTCGGTCAGCAACGGCTCGTTCCCTTTATTTATGCGGATATCACCGACCATATCAAGTTCGCTACAGAAATCGAAATAGAGCGGGGTGGGCCGAACGCACCGCAGGGCACCGACGGCTCCATGCAAATCGAGTTCGCCCAGTTGGACTACCTGATTAACGAAGCGATCAATCTTCGAGCGGGTATTTTATTGATGCCGGTCGGCAAGTTTAACTTGCTGCACGACTCCCCCTTGAACGACCTCGTCGATCGGCCGATGGTGTCTCGTATCGTGATCCCCAGCACCTGGTTCGAAGCCGGTGCCGGTATTTACGGGACCCTGTACCCCTCATCGCGGTCGAAACTGGATTACGAAGTCTATGCCGTTAATGGAATGAGCCAGTCGGCCGGCGGCATTACCGACCTGGGGGTGCGAAGTGCGCGAGGCAGTGTCTCTCGGGATCGCGACGACAACTAAGCCGTCGTCGGCCGCATCGCCTTCAGCCCGATGCTGGGCATTGAAATCGCCGGATCCGGCTACCATGGAGCATATAAGCCGGCTGCCGGAGCCGTGGGGGCGGGCTACATCGATATGTTCGCGTTGGACTGGACTCTCCAAAGAGGCCCGTTCGAAATCATCGGAGAATCCGCCTGGACGAGAATCAGCAACAACAATGCGACCGGCGTCGCCAACCGGGTCATCGGACCGGCCGGCATGCAAGGCTACTACGTTCAGGGGAATTATCACTTCATGCCGGAATTCCTCAAGAAATGGGCGCCCAGCCATTTCACCGACGCCTCCACATTCACGGCAGTCGTCCGGTGGGAACAGGTCAACACGGACACCGACGATCGCACCAAGCAGAACGCACTGGGAGGCCAGCGGAAGCTTGAGCGCTTGACCCTCGGTCTCAATTTCCGGCCGATCGAAGACACGGTGATCAAATTCGACTGGCAATTCAATACCCAGAAAGACCCAAAGGGACTGGTCGCCGCCGGGGACCTCGGCAATGCAGGGAGTCCGATGAATGGAAACGGGTTCTTGATTCAAGCAGCCACGTATTTCTAATCGGTTCCTCGTCCAGGCGGTCCCAAGGAGGACGGCCTGGACGATACCGACAGAATCAGCATGACACAGCGCCGCCGACTTAGCTTTATTCTGCTTCCCACTTTCCTGACCGCCTGCGCCTCGCTGGGCAGCATGCAGGAACGATTCGCCGTCTGCAGCTACGACCATGCCTGGGACGCTGCGCTTGACGCAGTCAAAGATCGTGCAATTTCTCGACAGGACAAAAGCGCAGGCGTGATCGACACCGCATGGCTTGAAATCCCCATGCCCGGTCGGACCTTTGGTGCCCTTCAACGAGACTTGGGGGACAGCAAAGATCGGTCCCGGATTTCCCTGGTAGTCAAACGACTCGACGACGTGACAAAAATCGGCTTCATCGAAGAGCGACAACGGTGGGCATTCCGCGGCGGCTCTCGCCTGTTCGGCTGGACTGATACCGATCCCTCAACCGAGGTCATGACCGACGTACAACACCGCTTAGATATCAAATTAAAGGAGCATGGATGTTCAGTACATTGAGTGCGTACCGCACCGTCACCGCAATCGTACTAGTTATGACGTCGGCTCTCCCGGCTCTGGCGACGGAGAAAGTCTGGGACAACGAATTGCGCCGCTACCTGAAAGATGATGACTTCAAATACGAAGAGTTCATGACCGAGGAGGAGGCTGTGAAGACCATCCTCCCGAAATCCCAACGTGTGCGCAAGGAAATGATTCGACTCACACAGGACAGAAAGGAACTCATCGAACAGCGCATCGGCTGGAAGTTTCCGGAAGACTCGTTCGACCTCTATATCGGGGAGACTGGAGACAAAGTCGATGGTTATGCGATGATCCACAATACCATCGGTAAATACAAGCACATGACCTATATGGTCGGGGTGGATCCTAAAGGAAATTGCACCGATGTCGAATTGCTGGTGTTTCGGGATGCGAAAGGCAGCGAGGTCGGAAAGAAGCGTTTCAACTCTCAGTATGACGGGAAAACCGTCTCGGATCCCATTCGAATCAACAAAGACATTATCAATATCAGTGGAGCCACGATGTCCGTCCGATCAATGAACGCCGGCGTCAAACGAGTGCTGGTATTGGTAGACGAGTTTTACTTGAAACCGGCCGGCTTGGGCAGCGACACGGTCGCCGTGCAGAGGGCCGAGAGAGGACTACTAGGGACCCTCTTCGGCAACTAAGGCCGTCGGGATACTGCACTGGCATGCGAAACTTTAATGCCCGATTCCGCCTGCGTGATTCGGATCGTCACATCAGGTTGCTCTATACGCAATTTCTCTTTTTGATGCTGGTAGGGTTTCTTTTTTCGTTCTTTTGGGCACACAGCATGACCAACTTGAGTCCACAGGGAATCGCTGATCACTACCGCGGCTCTGACGCGACCTTTGGCGAACCGATGTCGTTTCGGGAGCTGGCCGAAGTCACGCACTTTCACCTCTTCACCATGCCGGTCGTCTTTATGATTCTCGTTCACGTCCTCTATCTCACGCAAGCCAGTCATGCCACGCAAGTTTGGCTGACATGGCTTTCGTTCGGAGGCGTGGCGCTGGATCTGCTCTCCCCCTGGCTGATCAGCTACATCTCGCCTATTTTTGTGCTCACCATGCTGGCGGGGGACACCCTGATGATGGGCAGCTTTCTCGCCATGATGGCTATCCCGCTCTACGAAATGTGGATTTTGAAGCAGCCGCTAATGGCCGGGAAGCGAGGGGAAGAATCATGAGCGCCTAGAAGAAGTCTGTTGATCCCGTTGCGGCCAGAGGTATTCAGCCCAGAGCCCAAGATCGTGTTCAACGATCTTGGGCTCTTTTTTTCCGGAGGATTCCTATGCATTCATTGATATTGCCGATCCATGCCACAACACAATTCTTCCAGGATATAGCCCGACAGCTTGATGCCTTGAGTTCACTCCAGCTCCCTCAAAAATCATTGCACGCCGTCCGCCTGTTCCAACTTCGACGCTTAACGCGGAGGATCGAAACCCTCATCCCCGGACACTTCGGACATGGCGAGCGCACGGCATATTATGCCCGCTTGCTGGGCGAAACCATCAGACTTACAGAAGATCAGCACATCGACCTACACTATGCAGCGCTATTGCACGATATCGGACTCCTCACTTTACCTGACAGACTGCTCGACGAGCCAGCAGCGCACACATTGAATGACTATGTCCTAGTCCAAAGTCATCCTCGAGAAGGCGCAACACTCCTGACCCCTTATCCATTCCTCCGCAAGCCGGCGCGCCTGATCGCTCATCATCACGAGCGATGGGACGGCGCCGGATATCCGTATGGACTTCGCGGAATCTATACCCCCCTGGCCGCCAGAATTCTAGCCATTGCGGACGTCTTCGACAGCATTGCCATTCGATCGGCTTCGTTACACAGGGCCCTACGAACCCTCCAGGCGTCGGCAGGCTCACAATTTGATCCGATCCTGACCGCCACATTTTGTGCACGGTTTCGTGATCAAGACCAGCTCTCGCCCTTCCCATTGAGTGAGGGAGTATCACCGCTTTCACTGTTGGACCGACCGTCGACGACCCCAGCCACCAACACCCGTCCCTTTCAACCTCCTAAGGAGTCCACCGAAGACAGTCCGTACCCGGCGCACGAGCTATTGGACCTCCTGGATATTGATCCCCTTGATGGAGCGGAATGATGATGAACAAAAATCCCGACATCGCAATTCCAACTGATCGCCTCCAGAACCTCTCGTCCGAGCTTCGAGCACAGTCACCAGAGTGGGCTGATCGTCTTGAGCAGGCCACGACGGAACAGGACCTACGCAATCTCGTGTGTGATCTCTTCAACCTCTCCCATGCCCTCCCGTCCGATAGAGAGTCCACCAGTGAGGCAACCACGCTGGCAGGACGCATTACCAAATTCATCAACGAAAATCTCCATCAGGGAATGACTCTAAAGGTCCTGGCAAACTTCCTGGGGTACTCGGAGAAGTATTGCTCCGATCTGTTCCACCGCATCATGGGTGAATCGTTTTCCAAGTATACCCGGCGACAGAGAGTCGAACGTGCCAGTGCACTCCTCGTCACCACCGGTCACACGCTCGCGGAAATCGCGACAGCCCTGGGATTCAGCGATCAATTCGCCTTCAGTCATTTCTTCAAACGTGCGACGGGACACTCGCCCATGGCCTTTCGACCCCCGCATGCCCGTCGGCACCATCGGCGAAACATTCACACGTTTCAGCAATGCTCGTAGGACAACCCACTAGGCCAGCGCTATTGCTATAGGAACACCAGCAGGAACTAGGGAAACGATCGTCGACCTGCGAGGAATGTGCTGCAGGATCCATTACAGAGACGATACAGATGAATCAGCCGGAGCTAGAAAGGGCAGCGGGGGTTGTTTACTGTAATGGAAGAAAGACACAACCGATCAGTAAGTCCTATGGGAACCTACCAACTGATCGTCTGCGAACCCTGCGGCTTAAGACTTGTCAGCGCTGAGTTGTTCCGCCAAATATCGTTCTTCTCCAACTTGCTCGATCGTGCGAAGCTGGGTCTCGAACCAATCGATGTGTTCTTCCGTGTCGACGATCATTTCTTCTAGCCGATGCCGGGTGGTGAAATCACCGACCTTCACGCAGTGCGCGATGCCCTCACGAAGCGCATCCGCGTCCTCACGCTCGAAGGCAAGATCGGCTTCCAGTAATTCCGGCACTTTCTTGCCGGCCGCGACGGCATCCAAATGGTCCATCTCCGGCGCGCCGCCGAGATAGAGGATATGATCGATCAAACCGGAGGAATGGCTGACTTCCTCCTGAGCCAGGTGGCTGAAATATCCGTGGAGTCGATCATACCCCCAATGTCTGCACAGGGCCGCGTGCAGGAGATACTGATGCACCGCCGTAAGCTCGCTGACCAGCACCCGATTTAGAATATCGAGGATGCCCTCTTTCGCTTTCATGACAACTCCCATTAGCGCGCTCATCCGGCGCGCGATTAACTGTCTTTCTTGATCTGCTCAGCCAGGTAGTTCTCAAGTCCCACCTGCTTGATCGTCTCCATTTGCGTTTCGATCCAATCGATGTGCTCATCCACATCTTTGGCCATGTCCTCAAACATGTGCCGTGTCGTAAAGTCACTGACCTTCGTGCAGTGCGCAACCCCTTCGCTCAGCAGGGTGAGCATCTCTTGTTCGGCCTTCAGGTCGACCTTCAGCTGCTCAGAGACGGTTTCTCCGACATGAACTGTGTTCATACGCTGAACGTTGGGCACGCCTTCCAGATATAAAATGTGGCTGATCAGTTCGTCCGCATCCTTCATCTCATCGATGCTGCGCTCCCTGACCTTGTGATGGAGCCGCTCATAACCCCAGTTTGCGCACATTTTGGCATGGACGAAATATTGGTTAATGGCGGTAAGATCGGCGGTCAGCACTTTATTGAGCAACTCAATGACACCTTGTTTTGCCTTCATATACCCCTCCTCCGGCCGTGAAATGCACTTGACCTGTTTGGCCTATTGATTCAGATGGACGCCTTCCTCCATCTGTCTATTGCTTATGCTACACCTTACTTAGAGATTCCCGAAAGGCTTGTCAACCATGGAGATACGTATTTATGAGGTCGGTTATCAACTTCGCCGAGAATGCTTCTCATTGCTCTCATCAGAATACGACCGCGGCATGAGGAGGAGAGGAAGAAGGAGGTCGGCCGTGAAGAAATCGCGAAGTGATGCGAGGCAGTACTCAACACGAGAATAACAACCGCCAGGACAAATACCGCCTGGGGCTATCCGGCTTCGCGGTAGCCGCATTCTTCGTTGCGGCATTGTACGGATCGGCCCGCCTGTTTACTGATTTTTTCAATCAGGAAGGGAGCCTGGCATGTTGGGCAGGACTTATTGATCGGACGGTCCCAGAGCGCATATTCACATTCCGGATAGCGGCTACAGGAATAAAAGCTGCGCCCCTTTTTCGTGCGCTTTTGCACCAGATCTCCCCCGCATCCGGGCTGGGGACATTTCACGCCCAAGGCGATCGCTTTGGTCGTTTTGCATTCCGGATAGGCGGAACAGGCCAGAAACTTTCCGAAGCGGCCCGATTTGACCACCATGGGACTTGAACACTTTTCACACTTCTCGTCCGTCGTCTCCTCCAGCTTGGGAACAATCTTGATCGTCCCGTCTGGTAGTTTTTCAAAATTTTGCGTGTTCTTGCAGGGAGGATCTTCCTTGTACGCGGGGCAGGCCAGGAATTTTCCGTTTCGTCCCCACTTGATCTCAAGCATGCGACCGCACTTTTCACAAGGAAGGTTCGTCGGTGGCTCGACGATATCTTTCGGGCCGGGAATGCTTTGAGCCAACTCCATTTCCTTCACAAAAGGAGTGTAAAACTCCCGAACCGCCGAGACCCATGGCTTCGTGCCCTCTTCAACCTCGTCGAGTTGCTCTTCCATGTGGGAGGTGAATTCCGTATCCAGCAGATCCGGAAATCCCTTCAACAAAAAGTCGTTGACCGTCCGACCGGTTTCGGTCGGCAGAAAGCGTCCTTCAACCTTTTCGACATATTTCCGATCCTGAATCGTGGAGATGATCGCCGCATAGGTAGATGGGCGACCGATGCCCTTCTCTTCCAATTCACGGATTAGCAACGCCTCATTGTACCGGGGCGGCGGTTGAGTGAAATGCTGCTTCGAGACAAACCCCGGCAGGGTCTGCCCCTCTTGAGCCACGAGATGCAACGACTCCCCTTCGCGGAGCGCGGGAAGCTGGCGATCTGATTCATCCTCCGACTCCTGCTCACTCTTCGGCTTCTGCGACGGCAATTCCTTATCGGTCCCCTCCAGGTACACGGCCGTATGGCCGGGGAACTTGATGACGGTGCCGGTCGTGCGAAACACATATCGATCCACTGTTTCCACGGGACTCGAATCCACACGTGTCACGTCCAAGATCGCAGGAACCATCTGCGAGGCGATGAAGCGATTCCAGATGAGCTTATAAAGGTTATATTGATCCGGCTCCAGATATTGCCTGATGGATTCAGGATCGCGAGCCGCCACTGTCGGCCGGATGGCCTCGTGGGCCTCCTGTGCCGCCTTTTGCGTTTTGTACACATTGGGCGTGGCCGGTAAGTACTCCGCCCCGAAACGTTCGCGGATCACTACCCTCGCATCCTCGGTCGCCTCTTGCGAAATTCTCGGCGAGTCGGTTCGCATGTACGTAATGAGGCCAGTCGGACCTTCCGTCCCGATCTCCACCCCTTCGTACAGCTGCTGCGCCAGCGTCATGGTCTTTTTCGGCGTGAAGTGCAGTTTCCTGGCGGCCTCTTGCTGGAGGCGGCTGGTAATAAAAGGGGCGACGGGGTTCCGTTTCTTTTCTTTACGCTCTATCGATTGAACAACAAATGCCTTCCCCTGCACGGCATTGAGAACATGCTGAGCCTGTTCGCTCGTTCCAGTATCGGCATCCTGTCCGTTGACGGAATGTAACTTTGCCTCGAAGGCCGGCGGATTTTCTCCGCTCAGCAGCGCCACGATGGACCAGTATTCTTCCGCCCGGAAGGCCTCGCGCGCCTGCTCTCGATCACAAATAAGCCGAACCGCAACCGACTGAACACGCCCCATGCTGAGACCGCGTCGCACTTTTTTCCACAACAACTGACTGCCCTGGTAGCCCACGATGCGGTCAAGCACCCGGCGCGCCTGCTGGGCCTGCACCAGCTTCATATCGATTTCGCCCGGCGACTTCAACGCCCGTTTGATCGCGGATTCCGTGATTTCGTTGAAGAGCACACGGTATACCTTGCCGTCCTTCTTTTTGCCCTTACCATGCAGTTCCTGCGCGATATGCCAGGCAATCGCCTCCCCTTCCCGATCAGGGTCCGGCGCCAAAAATACGGTATCCACTTCCTGGGCCTTCTTTTTGATGTCGGCAAGGACTTTGGATTTACCTTTGATCGTGACGTACTGCGGCTCAAAATCGTGCTCGAGATCGACGCCCAGCTTGCTGGTCGGCAAGTCTTTGACATGTCCGACGGAAGCCATGACGGAATAGCCGCGGCCGAGATACTTTGTGATGGTTCGCGCTTTGGTCGGCGACTCAACGATGATCAGAGATTTGGCCATGTGGCTCCACGTTCCTAAGTACCTGCGTCCAGACTACCATACCCACTATAACAAATATCGAGACCCTGTCAGCTCTATTCTCTCAATGCATTCCCGTCGAGAGACGCACATACGCATTACCGGGCAATTGACGGATGCAATTTTTCAGTTCCAACGAGAGCAACAGCGCGGCAACCTGAGCGGCAGGGATCCCGCTGCGTCGAATGACATCATCCACAGACTGCGGCAACAGGGACAGGGCATCATACACTAACGCCTCTTCAGCGCCTAACTGCACCCCTGGCCGGAGATCGGCACCGACCCGAGCGTCGAGCCTCTCTCGGAAGGCGGCATCAAGCTGCGGCAACAATTCATCCAGAATATCCTGCGCCGACTCAACCAGTCTCGCGCCGTCTTTCAGCAGGCTATTGGGGCCTCGACTATTCTCAGCCTTCACAAAACCAGGCACCGCAAAGACCTCGCGTCCCTGCTCGCCGGCCAATCTCGCAGTGATGAGAGAGCCGCTCTCGACTGTGGCCTCAGTCACCACCACACCCAACGATAGTCCGCTGATAATGCGGTTACGCCGGGGGAAATGATAGCTGTGCGGCGCCGACCCTAATGGAAGTTCTGAAAGCACTGCCCCCTGTCGTTCGATGGCCGCCCGCAACGATTGATGATCCGCCGGATACGTGCGGTCTAACCCGCACCCCATCACCGCAAGCGTCCGGCCCTGCCCGGCTAGGGCACCGCGATGCGCAGCGGCATCGACCCCGCGGGCCAACCCGCTCACAATCGTAAATCCCATACCCGCCAGCTCACAGGCCAATTCCTCAGCCAAGACCCGGCCCGCTGCGCTGACTTTCCTTGTCCCGACAATCGCCACGGCCTGCCGGTCACTCTCCATCAGTGTCCCCTGGAGATACAACAGCGGGGGAGGGTCCGGAATCGTCCTGAGTAGTGCAGGATACTGTGGGTCGGGGTAGGTCAGTACTGTAATCTGCCGGTCGCGCAATTGAGCCAATTCCCAGTCAAGTTGTTCGACTGCATCTGAATCAGGCCCGCGGCGAATGGCCTCGATCAGCGGCGGCCGACACCCGACTTCCTCCAATGCCGCCTGGGGTGCCGACAGTACCGCATCCGGAGAGCCGAACGCCTGTACCAACTTCAGCAGGATAGCATCGCCCACGCCGGAAATCGCGCGAAGCATCAGCCAGGGTCGGAGTGATCGACTACTCACGATCGTCTGAACTCATCACATATAGTCGGGACGACCCAGTGACCCGTTGTACTAGGGAAAACCAGCAGCTGCGGAGGGACTTCCGTTTGGAATCGGATGTCCCGGCCAGGAATTCACTACATCACGACTAAATCGAACTGCTCCAGATGTAACCGATCGTCGGGAGTGACCAGAATCTTGGCGCTATACCGCCGCTCAAGTTCTTCGACTCCAGGCTGTTCCTGTTCTTGCAAGAGCAGGGCGACGGCGGGATGCGCCCCCACCACGACGCGCTGCTGCTCGATTTCATGGCCGAGCCGCCGCACTTCCCGGAAAATTTCGTAGGCCACCGACATGGGAGACTTGGTATACCCGCGCCCATCGCAATAATGGCAGGGCTCGGAGAGCGAGCGAAGCAGATCTTCGCGCACCCGTTCACGAGAGATTTCGATCAACCCCAGATCGGAGACCCTGGAAATCCTGGTGCGGGCCTTGTCCGAAGACATGGCATCCACCAGTGCATGGTAGACCTTATCTCGATTCTTCTCCCGCTCCATATCGATGAAGTCCACAATGATGATGCCCCCGATTCCCCGCAACTTGACCTGATAGGCAATCTCTCTCGCCGCTTCTAAATTGTTCCGCAGAATGGTTTCTTCCTGATCGCGTTTCCCGACAAACCGGCCGGTATTCACATCGATGACCGTCATCGCCTCGGTGTGATCGATCACCAGGTATCCGCCTGACTTGAGCCACACTTTACGGCTCATCGCGCGCGCGATTTCCTGCTCCACTCCCAGATAATCGAACAGGCTCTCTTCCTTGTCGTAGAAATGAATGCGCGAGGTCTGTTCCGGAGAAAACCGTTGCACGAACCCCTTGATCGCGTTGTATTCTTCCCGGGAATCGATCAACAACCGATCCACTCGCCGACCGAAGAGATCCCGCACCACGCGAAAACTCAAGCTCAAATCGCTATGCAAGAGGCTTGGAGCAGGCTGCTGATCACGCTTGGTCAATACGTCCTGCCATAAGACATGCAGGAATTCGACATCGGATCGCAACTCTTCTTCCTTGACCCCTTCACTGACCGTCCGCACGATGTACCCGAACCCGGGACGCCGCGCTCGCTTCATAATTTCTTTCAAGCGTGCCCGCTCTTCATCCCGAGGAATCCGGCGGGACACGCCGATATGCTCGACTGTCGGCATGAATACCAGATACCGTCCCGGCAGCGATACGTAGGTCGTCACTCGCGAACCTTTCGTGCCGATCGGGCCTTTGGAAATCTGCACCATCAATTCCTGCCCTTCGGACAACAGCTCTTCGATGGGCTTTGAACTTTGACGCTTGGGCTTGGGCACCTCCGAGTCCTTGTTGTCGTCGTCGTCGCCCTCCACGAGGGTATCCCCCGGCTCCACGTCCGTGGAAAGATCGGATACATGCATGAACGCCGCCTTCTCCAACCCGATATCGATGAAGGCCGCCTGCATGCCCGGCAACACCTTTGCCACGCGCCCTTTGTAAATGTTGCCGACATAATCCTGATCCTTGGCGCGATCGCCATAGAGATCCGTGACGACGCCGTTATCAAGTACGGCTACGCGGGTTTCTTCCCGCGCGATACTAATGGCTATCTCCACACCCATACAAACTCCTTTACCCTCAGATCGGGCGGATCGGCAGACGAACGCGGACGGACAGTCCGGGTTCTTTCTCGTCTCGCCGTCGGTCCGGCGCCAATCTGGTTCACATGGTTATTTCATATCAAGTCGGCCCCTGTCCAGGCATCGCCTAATAGAACAGGGTCAACCGACGTCGCTTGACGTTCAACAATAAGCCCAATGACGCCATGGTCATGATGGTCGCGCTCCCTCCGTAACTAACCAGCGGCAACGGAATCCCCACGATAGGAAACATTCCCGCCGTCATTCCGATATTGACCACCACGCAAAAACACAACATCGCCACTATGCCTGCCGCGAGTAATGCGCCCAAGGTATCCTTTGCACGCGCGGCAATTTCCAATGAGATCCATATCAACGCGATAAAGAGAGCCAGCAAGACCAGCACTCCGACAAAGCCCCACTCCTCCGCGTATACAGCAAAAACGAAATCGGTATGCCCTTCGGGAAGGAACTTCAGCTGGCTTTGCGTGCCGCCATACAGCCCTTTGCCGGATAGCTCCCCGGACCCGATGGCAATCCTGGACTGCAGTGCGTGATAGCCCTTCCCTCCCGGATCGTAATCAGGATCGACAAACGCCATGACGCGCTCACGCTGATAATCGTGCAGTGATGCCCAGACCATTTCCCACACAAACGGGAAGAGCATCACCGAGAGCAGCAGAATGATGCCCAACGCCTTCGACCGGACGCCGACCATCAACAACATGGCCGCATAGACAGCCAGAAAACTCAACCCGCTGCCCAGATCCGGCTGCTTGAGGATCAACAACAGCCCGGGCAACACAATCAGCCCCGGCAAGACCACCCGGTGCAGCCATCCCACCCGAGGGGCTCGGGAGTAATAATTGGCCAAAACCAGGACCAGGACTAACTTCGCAAATTCAGACGGTTGAAACGCAAATGGCCCGATCGGAATCCATCGCTGGGCCCCGCGGCTTGATTTCCCCATGAACAACACAATCGCCAGCATGATCAAAATGACCGCGTAGGTCGGGTAGGCTAGACGCGCAATCTTGTGATAATCGGACAGGTACATCACCAGGAACGCGACAGTTCCCAGAAGAATCCAGACCAGCTGTTTCAGATAAAAGGGGAAGGCCGTGTCCTGAGAATGCGTCACGCTGTAGATCGACAGCACGCCGACCGACAGGATCACCGCGATCAGCCCCATGAAGCGAAGATCGAAACTATCCAATCCTCGACTGTCGATCACCCGATCAATCATCACGTCTTCGGTCGCGTATCAACCGGCACAGCAGGCGACTTCGTCCGCCCGCTTGCCGGAACACCATGAAGTACCTGGGGATAGGCTTTCACGTAAGCTTCGATCACTTCCTTCGCCAAAGGCGCGGCGGCCGATCCGCCATGCCCCATATGCTCGGCCAGCACGGCCACAGCGATACGCGGGGCCTCCACCGGAGCAAAAGCCACAAACCATGCATGGTCCCGGAATTTTTTCGGTATGTCTTTCTCCGGGCCGGTGCGCAACGCCGCCGTCTGAGCCGTCCCGGTTTTTCCCCCGATCGTCACCAACGGAGACTTTGCCCGCGTCGCCGTTCCTTTTGTCACCACGTCGGCCAACGCCGCCTTGATCAACGCGAGAGTGGCCGGTTTGACCGCGACTTTTCCGCGAACCGTGGGAGGAAATTCAGCCCGCTCTCCCGTCCCGCGATTCATCACCGCCTGAACCAAGCGCGGCTTGATCGATAACCCGTCGTTCGCCACCGTCCCAATGACACTGGCCATCTGCAAAGGCGTCACCGTAACATAGCCTTGTCCAATCGCGGCAGAAATGGTTTCCCCGGGATACCAGGGTTGGTTGCGCGCCTTCTGTTTCCATGCGGTCGAGGGCACGATTCCCACGCGTTCCGACGGCAACTCAACCCCCGTCTCCTGGCCGAGCCCGAACTGCTTTGCGTACTCGGCGATCGTATCGATGCCCATCCGCTGTCCGACGGTATAAAAATAGACGTCACAGGAGTGGATCAAGGCCTCGTTCATGTCGACCGATCCATGCCCGCCTTGTTTCCAGTCGTGAAACAACCGATTGCCGAATTGATACCCGCCGTTGCACCGCACCATCGTCGAGGGCGTCACCGTGTTGGATTCGAGGGCGGCCGCCGCCATCACGACCTTGAAGGTCGAACCGGGGGGATATTGGCCTTGCGTGGCTCGATTGTTCAACGGCCGCCGTTCGTTTTGAACGATTTCGACCCACTGCTTGTTCGTTAATTCTTTGGACAATACATTCGGATCGAATCCCGGCCGACTTGCCATGGCCAGAACATCGCCGTTCGTCGGGTCCAGCGCCACGATGGCGCCCGACTCCTCCCCCAACAAGCCCTCGGCTATCCTCTGAAGCTTGGCATCGATGGTGAGATAAAGATCATCTCCCGCCAAGGGCTTGTCCGACACAATGGCACGTTTTTCATGGCCGAGTGCGTCCACTTCGACACTCTTCTGCCCCGCGCGCCCGCGGACCTGCCGGTCGAACCATTTCTCTACGCCATACTGTCCGACAATGCTGCCTTGATGGAGATCCGCAAAATCCGGCTTCTCGAGCTGATCGGCTGATACCTCCCCGACATAGCCCAATAGGTGCGCTGCGACATCTCCCGCTGGATAGTTCCGCTGCGACTCCACCTGGACCATCACCCCGGGCAAATCCAACCGGTGGGACTCAATCAGCGTGGCTTCACGCAATGTCAGCCGATCCTTGACCTTACGGGGCTGCAATTTGCCGCCCTTTCCAGTCGACAGTTTTTTCTGGATCACTTCCGGGTCGAGGCTGAGGAGCGAGGCCAGTTGCGCCACCAACCCCTGACGATCCTTCACGTCCTCCAGCGTCACATACAAGGCAAAACTCGGCACATTGTTCGCCAGCAAGACGCCGTTCCGGTCGAAAATAAGTCCACGCGCCGGCTCGAGAACCACTGATCGCGTCCGGTTATTTTCGGAGAGATCTCGATAATAGGGGCCTTCCCGAATTTGCAGGTGCCACAGGCGCAAGGCAAGCAGCGCCACCACCAGCAACAGGCCCACACGCAGGATGACCAGCCGCCGCTGAAGATCGAGGAGATCAGAATCGTTAAATCCTACTGTCGCCATAATCGCCTGAATTTCGCCGATCTAGGGGAGGAGACCGACTGCCGCTTACAGGGCACCTTCCGTTATCATGCGATCATCGGACCAACGTTGGCGGAACAACAGATACAGTCCAGCGCCGACGGCCGCGTCGAGCCCAGCCTGCACCAGCACCGTCGACCGTACGCCCAGCCACACCTCATCCAGACCAGCCGGATTCATGGAATAGAGAAAGACCGCGCTCGAAAGACAGGAAATGATCGCGAGGCCGACGGTCATGACGGCCGGAGTGATATGCGCCATATGTCGCCCCGCCAGCCCGGCGAGAAACCCGCTCCCACCCTTCGTCACAACATTGATCCACAAATCTCCTGCAGACAGCATATCTTGAAAACAGCCGAGAATGAGGCCGAGGATCAACCCATCAAGCTCTCCGCCGAGAAATCCCACCAGACAGGCCGCAATGAGGCCAAGGTCGGGACGCACCCCAAATACGCTGGCGTAGTGCAGCAAGGTTGTTTGCAAGGGAACCACCACCAGCGCCAAGAGCAAGTACAACAGGAACTTCATGGCTTCTTTCTGTCTCCATGAATAGCCTGAAGGAGCTTTTGCGCCGCATCGGCATCCTCATAAGGAGCGGTGATGATGAGCACTTCATCCAGCTTCGAGAGATCCACCTCCGGCTCGATTTCGGCGGCCTGAAAGAGATCGCCTTCCGATTTTTCGACCTGGATCAGGCTGCCGATTGCCAGCCCCCGGGGAAACGCCCCGGTCAGGCCCGACGTGACCACGCGATCACCGGCCTGAACTCTCGATAACAGCGGGATGTACTTGAGCCGTGCGCGACCGTGGCTGGTTCCTTCGACGATTCCTTCGTCACGGGTCCGCTGCACAACACCGGCAATCGCATTGTTCGGGTCCGTGACCAACAGGACCACCGACGAGGTCGAATTGGTTTTCACCACCCGGCCGACCACCCCGGCAGGGGTGACCACGCCCATTTCCGTTCTCACCCCGTCACTCTCACCTTTGTTGAGAATCATCCCTCGATACCAATTTGTGGCATCCCGTCCGATAACTTGGGCCGCAAGAGTCTGCGACGGCGATTGCTGTTTAAAGTTCAGCAATGTCTCGTACCGTTGTGCGGCCGTCACCGACTCGCGCAGCTGATTATTCTGGCCCTTGAGCAACTCATTGTCGCGACGGAGCTGACGATTCTCCTCATGCACCGCCTGCAGGGCGACATATCCGTTCCAGGTTTCAGCAATACCGTGATCGATGGAAGAAAATGCGGCGAGCGGAAGACTGAGGACCTGCCCAAGCGGTCCACCGACGTACTGCAGCAACCTCTGGCTTTGACTAGGAAGAAGAAAGAGGGCGATGAGCAAGCAGGCGAACAGCACTATGGCGAGACGCCGGGTGCCGTATGTAGAGCGCGATATAGCCATCCACACTCGGGATGGAGGTCATCGAGAGGTACTGCACTGCGACATAACCGATACCTTACGAAGGAGGTCCAACTCGTCAAGAATCTTCCCGACCCCCAAAACCACCGAGGTCAGCGGGTCATCGACCGTAATAATTGGAAGATTGGTTTCTTCGCGAAACCGAGTGTCCATTCCCTTCAGCAAGGATCCGCCGCCAGTCAGTACGATACCGCGATCGATGATGTCTCCGGCCAATTCAGGCGGTGTGTTCTCAAGCGCCACCTTGATGGCATTGACGATGGTTCCAATGGGTTCCTGCAACGCCTCTCTGACTTCGGCATCATCCACCACAAGGGTTCGAGGGATGCCGGAGATCAAATCGCGTCCTTTGATCATCATGGTCTTCCGCTCCTCGAAGGGATAGGCCGAACCGATCTCGAACTTAATGCGCTCGGCCATATGCTCCCCGATGAGGAGATTATATTTTTTCTTAATGTAGTTCATGATGGCGTCGTCCATCCGGTCGCCGGCCACCTTGACCGACTCGCTATAGACGATACCCCCCAGCGAGATGACCGCGATGTCGGTCGTGCCGCCGCCGATATCGACCACCATATTGCCCGAGGGTTCGGTAATCGGCAGTCCTGCGCCGATCGCCGCCGCCACCGGCTCTTCAATCAAGTACACCTCACGAGCACCAGCCAACTCGGCGGAATCACGAACGGCCCGCTGCTCCACCTGCGTGATCCGGGACGGTACCCCGATAATGATGCGCGGCCGCACGAACGCCGTGCGATTGTGGGCTTTTTGAATAAAGTGGCTCAGCATCGCCTCGGCTTTTTCAAAATCGGCGATGACCCCTTCCTTCATCGGCCGGACCGCCAGGATGTTCCCCGGCGTGCGCCCCAGCATTCGTTTCGCGTCGGCGCCGACCGCCATGACACGTTCCGTCTTTTTTTCTACGGCGACCACGGAAGGTTCGTTTAAGACGATGCCCTTCCCCTGGACGTACACGAGAGTTGTCGCCGTCCCCAAATCGATCGCCAGATCGTTGGAGAACCACCCGAACATATCACTCATGAAGCCCACTAGGACTCTCCCTTCACACAATTCCTGCGCTCAGCAGCGTCGAGGCATTCAATCCGACACATCCAGCTGTCCGCTCTCCAACACCTGAGTCTTCGCAATGTCATCGCCCAATCGACGGCCCTGTTCATTCCCGATGACCAACAACCCTTCCAGCGAGAGCACCGCGCCCCATCCGATCCAGCCCACATACGGTATTTCGAACGCCAGCTGGGCGAGACCACAGGGCAGATTGCGGATAATCGACTCCCGGAATCCCGCCGGGTCCCGCGTGCGTGGGACGATGGTTTGGAGCCCGATCAGCCGTTTCCCGACACTACGACCACCACCAAATCCGTCGGCCAGCAGGATATAGGCAAGCCCGGCCAGGACACCGATCGGAGGGAGGAGTTTGCTTGCCGCCGCCACGATCAGGAAATCGATCGTTTTTGCGATGAAGCGATTCAACACCTGGGCCTTGGGATAGACACCCAGTTCGACCGGGCTGCGCCCGATTGCTTCCTCCGCCACCGGAAATCTCCCCAATTCTTCGACACTATAGCAAATCTCTTCGACCTGCACAAACAAAGTCGCATTCTTGTCTCACCCGCTATTCATGCACGTCTTCCTCTTGCCTTTGTTGTCGCCGCCTGAGTAGAATTCGCGAAACCTTGCCGAGAAGAGGCGCACTCGATGATCAAACTGTTACGCGAAGCTGCTCACGACTATCCGTGGTTCCTCAAATCCGTCATGGGCACCCTCGCCCTGGCGTTCATCATTACGATGGGCTGGTGGGGCTTCGGCCAACAAAGCGGCAACGTCGTTGCCTCTGTCGGGGACCAGGTCGTCCCGTTGGATGAGTTTCGTCGCGCCTATGAAAATACATATCGTTTCTACAAGGACAAGGGCCAGAACGACATCAAGGATGAGTTCCTCAAGCAATTTGTATTGGAGCAACTCATCGACAACCGCATGTGGCTGCACGTGGCGAAGGAAATGGGACTCGCGGTCTCCGACGAGGATTTGCGGAAAGCCATCATGCAGCGAACGGAATTTCAAAAGAACGGCAACTTCGACCCCGAGGCCTATCGCCGGCTGCTGGCAGCCAACCGCTTGACCCCCGCATCGTTCGAGGCTATGGAAGCCAAGGACATTCTCACCAACAAGGCGCGACTGGTCATCATGGACGCAGTCTCCCTGACGCCCTCTGAATACGCGGAAGCGCAGACCCTCGTTTCGCGCGAAGGGGAATCTGATCCGGCCAAAGCTGCCGTCGCGAAAGAACGGATTTTTCAAAATATGCTGTTCCAGAAGCAGCAACGGGCGTTGATGGCCTATGCCGAATCGATGAAGAGCAAAGTTCCCGTCAAGATTCATAAAGAGCTTATGTAGCAACCGCCAATCCCGTGCCGATCAGCATCGCATCCCCGTAGCTATAGAACCGATACCGCTGCGCCACCGCCTCTTCATAGGCGGCCCGAAGCGGTTCCACTCCCACAAAAGCCGATACCAGCATGAGCAGTGTCGTCCGCGGCAGGTGGAAATTCGTCACCAGGCCATCAATGACTTGGAACTCAAACCCCGGAGTAATGAACAGATCGGCAGGCCCCTGAAACGGTTCAATGCCCCGCCCGCCGCGTGCCGCCGTCTCCAGCGCGCGCACGACCGTGGTACCGACCGCCACCACACGATTCCCTCGCCCTTGCACCAGGCGAATCTGTTCCACAGTAGAACCGGAGACTTCGACTCGTTCTGCCAGCATGCGGTGATCTTCGATATGGTCGCTCTTCACGCTGCGGAACGTGCCGGGACCAACATGTAACGTCACCTGCGCCAGTTCAATTCCCTTGGCCCTCAGGGCCTGCACCAGTTCCCGTGTAAAATGCAGTCCTGCAGTTGGCGCCGCAATGGCCCCTTCCTCTTGGGCAAACATGGTCTGATACCAGTGCCGATCATCCTGCGACGGCTCGCGTTTGATATAGGGAGGGAGCGGCATCGTGCCGGCCGCGTGCATGAGATCGTAGACGCTCGTCACGCCCCTCACCTTCAATGTAGTCCTAGCCTGACTACGCTCCACAATCTCCCCGCTGCCGCCGCCCGAAAAATCCACCATAGCCCCGAGCTTGAAACGTCCTTTGATCAGCACTTCCCACAAGCCCTGCCCGAGATCCTGCACAAACAGCAAATCGAGCAATTTCCCCGTCGAGCGAACCTGGGTCAGCACTCGCGCCGGCATGACCTTGGTGTTATTCACCACCACGAGATCTCCCGGCTGGAACAGCGATGGAAGATCCGCCACCCGGCGGTGCGCCCGCGCGTGACTGCCGCGATCCATGACCAGCAACCTCGCATCATGGCGAGGCATCACCGGATGGTTGGCCACAAGCGCCGGATCAAATGGGAAATCGAACTCGCTGAGTAACATCAGGGGGTTGGAATAACCGGCATCATCAACTGCGATACGGCCGAGTTACGCAATTCAGTGCCAGGATAGTAATACTGCAGAATGCTGTTGTACGAATACCCGAGTTCAGCCAGCTCTTTTGCGCCCCACTGGCACAATCCCACCGCATGGCCTGCGCCGTAGCCGGCGAATACCACCTCGGCGCCGATCGATTCCACCTCGAATTGGGTGCTCGGAATGACGGTATACCCCGCCGCTTTGCGAAGATCTTCGCCCCGCAACAGCGTCTCTCCGCCGGAATGCAAAATCCGCAAGCGCGCGACTCTCCCCGCACGACTGAAGGCGATGGGCGTAATCGTCGCGATGGTTCCCACCGCGAATCCCTGATGGCGCAGATTCTTTTCAAGCTGTTCAATCTTCACACTGGCCTTCCACTGATAATACGGCGACTCCAGATCGAAGGGACACTCGACCCCCTTGAGGTACGGGAGATCTTTATTGGCCCAGACATTCACCGCATCTTCCGTCGGCCCGGCAGCGGTGGAAGAGAACGCGGCATAGATCGGCGCCTGCTGGTGCGTGACGACAATGCCTCTGGTCGACTCGACGGCATCTTCAACTCGATGATCGACGCCGGTGCGCCCCCGATACACCTGATCTTGAATGGTGGCCATGACGTCATAGTCCCGCGCGGCACTGAGCATCTTGTTATACAAGGCGTAGGTCCGCGCTGCCACCGCCTGCACCTTCAACATTTCGGGGTGCCAGGCAGAACTGACTTCCGACGGCACCACGCCTTTCACGTATTCCTCCAGATCCACCTGATTAACGACAGCGACCGCGTGCCCTTTTCTCGACACCCGCACGGTTCCGCTAAGCGGGAGCGGAGTGCCTGTGCCTCCCCCTTCTTTCCCTACGACCAGGGTCAGATTGTTCCGGAGGGGGCGGATGAGAACCTGTCCGCCCATAATACGTCGGCCGTCGACATGTAATCCGTCCGCACGCGCCGTGAGATGGACTGCTCCATGCAGCGTTTTCGTGTCGCCGGTCTCCGTTACCAGAGCCAGCGGGCCATCCGAGCGCACATCGACGAACGACGCTTCCTGCACAAGCAAGACGCGAATGGATTCGGCTGACGCAGCAGGCGCGTAGACAAGGCCAACGAGCGCCACGACTCCCGTTGCGACGAGACTGATAACACGATGTGGAATCAGCGGCGAAAGATCCATGAGAGGATGTAGAACACGACGCTCAACAGAATGCTGAGCACAAGACTGGTTGCAATCGGCACGTAGAGACTGAACCGCTCTCGCGTAATCGACAGATCGCCGGGCAACCGACCAATCCACCCGAAGGCCGCGCCGGCACCGGGCCATCGTTCAACCAGCGTCAGCAGCACCCCGACGCCAGCCAGGACCAGTCCTGCGATGATGAACAGCCGACCGATCCCACCCCAGGCAGCCATAGTTCATTGTATCAAACATTCGGCAATTTGAACGGCATTCAGCGCGGCGCCCTTCCGGAGATTGTCGCTGACGACCCACAGATTTAGTCCATTGGTGATGGACTCGTCGACACGCACCCGTCCGACATAGACCTCATCCTTGCCGGAAACGTCGAACGGCATGGGATAGAGTTTCTTTAACGGATCGTCATAGACAATGACACCCGACATCTCGGCGATGGCGGCCCGCGCATCATTGGCTTTCAGCGGGCGCTCGAGTTCCACGTTGATCGCTTCGGAATGGCAGCGCAGCACCGGGACACGCACAGTGGTGGCGGTCACACGAAGTTCAGGCATCTCCAGAATCTTGCGCGTCTCCTGGACAATTTTGACTTCTTCAGAACAATCTCCACCGTCCCCGAACGACCCGACCTGCGGCAAGAGGTTGAAGGCAATCTGGTAGGGATAGACCTGCACCTTCACATCCTGGAAGGAGATCAGCGCTTTGGTCTGGTCCACTAATTCATCCATGGCGGCTGATCCGGTCCCGGACACCGATTGAAAGGTGGTCACCACAACACGTTTGATCCCCGCAACATCGCGCAACGGCTTGAGGGCCATGACCAGCGGGGTCGTCGTGCAGTTGGGAATGGCCACGATGCCGCGCTTCATCGACTGTAACGCCGCGGCATTCACCTCCGGCACGACGAGCGGAACGTTCGGATCCATCCGGAACACGGCACTGTCATCGATGACCACGATGCCCGCCGCGCCCAATCGGGCACCATAGTCCCGACTGATGACATCGGTCGCGGAGATGAAGGCAATGTCCACTCCGGCAAAGGAAGAGGCTTCGGTCAGCTCCTCCACCTTATACTCTTTGCCCTGACACGTGAGCACCTCGCCGGCCGAACGTTTCGACGAAAAAAGCCGTAACGTCTCGATCGGAAAATTGCGTTCTTCTAAAATCTCCAGGCTCTCTTTTCCTACCGCCCCGGTCGCCCCGAGCACTGCGACCGTATAGGCGTGCTTCTTCTTTAACATGATACTGTCCTTACGCAGTCGCCGTGAGAACCCTGATGCGGTGATTGAACGTATCGGCCACATACACAGTTCCAGCCGCATCGACTGCTACACCGAATGGATAACTGAGACTGCCTGCCAACGCGTTGCCGCCGTCGCCGCCGAACTGCGCGACACCGGTCCCTGACACGCGCGTGATGGTTTTCGTGCGCCCGTTCCATACTCGAATCAAATGACTGTCTGAATCCGTGAGATACACGTTGCCATCATGGCCCACGGCGATGCCAGCCGGACGTGAGAGACTGGGTGACGCAGGCTCCTCAGGCCCCTGATACCGGTAAGCACCGCCATCTCCTGCCACCGTAGTAATCTGACCCGTCACCGGATCGATCGACCGTATCCGGCTGTTGAAGGTATCCGCGACATACACCAGGCCATCATAGCCCACCGCCACGCCACTCGGCCCGGCCAAACTCGCCTGCACCGCCAGGACCTGATCACCGCTGTAGGCCGCCGATCCATCGCCGGCTGCCGTGGTGATGATCCCGGTCGAGAAGTCGACCCGACGAATGCGATTGTTGCTTTGATCGGCAATGTACAAGGCCTCATCGGTCACGGCTAATCCGGTCGGTTCATTGATTGCCGCCTGCGCCGCTGGCCCGCCGTCGCCGGAGTACCGTGCCTGACCGGTGCCGGCGACGTGTGTGATGATGCCCGTATTCAAGTCGACTTTGCGGACGCGATGATTCATCGTGTCGGCAATGTAGAGGTGCCCCTGACGATCCACGGCCACCGCACTTGGAAAATTCAACCGCGCACGACGAGCGGGTCCCCCGTCTCCTGAATCCTGCTCAACCGTCAACCGTCCCCCGGTGACATAACGGACGGTGCCGCTCAGGTCCGTGACCTGCGTGTAGGCCTTGGTACTGTCTGTCGAGGTATCCGCAAAAGGATCCTCTTCTTCTTGCGGCGGCATCGCGACGGGTTCCGGCGACATCATCGCCCCCGCCACCCCGCCAGGTCCCACTCCAGCGACCGTGGTGATCAGGCCTGTTTTACGATCGACCCGGCGCACGACGTGATTCTCCGAGTCCGCAATATAGACATTGCCGTCACGATCGATGCAGAGCCCTTTCGGCTCATTCAACGAAGCGGATACGGCAGGTCCGCCGTCGCCGGCGTATCCGGGCTCGCCGTTCCCCGCCAGCGTGGCAATGATTCCAGATGGTGTGGCGCTGATCGTCATGGCTCAGGCGGGAAGGTTCTTCACGATCGCATCACCCATCTCGGTGGTCCCGACCAACCGCATGCCTTCGGCATGAATGTCTTTGGTGCGAAATCCCAGTTCAAGCGTCTTCATAATCGCCTGCTCGATGGCTGCCGCTTCCTTGTCCAACTGAAACGCGTAGGACAGCATCATCGCCCCCGAAGCAATGGTGGCGATCGGATTGGCAATATTCTTTCCAGCAATATCCGGCGCGCTGCCATGAATCGGCTCAAAGAGACCGACCTTGGATCCGACACTGGCGGACGGCAGCATGCCGATTGAACCGGTGAGCATTGCGGCCTCGTCGCTCAAAATATCGCCAAAGATATTGTTGCACAGCAGCACATCGAATTGACGCGGATTGCGCACCAACTGCATGGCGCAATTGTCGACGTAGATATGGCTCAAGGTCACGTCGCCATAATCTTTGTGAACGTCCGTTACCACCCGCCGCCACAATTCGGATGACTCCAGCACATTGGCCTTGTCGACCGACATCACCTTCTTGCGACGCTTGCGCGCTGCTTCGAACGCTACCACCGCAATGCGGCGAATCTCCTCGGTCGTATAGACCTCCGTATTAAATCCGCGCTCTCCGCCGCTGGGCATTTTTTCCACGCCCTTCGGTTTGCCGAAATAGATGCCGCCGGTGAGCTCCCGGATAACGAGCATATCGATCCCTTCGATGACCTCCCGCCGCAAGGTGGAGGCATCGGCGAGCATGGGATAGAGTTTCGCGGGGCGCAAATTCGCATAGAGCCCCAGCTGTTCGCGGAGGCCAAGCAAGGCCCGCTCGGGGCGAATACTGTAATCCAGGCCTTCCCATTTTGGTCCGCCGACGGCTCCGAGCAAGACGGCATCGCTTTGCTTCGCGAGTGCGAGCGTCTCTGCGGGAAGCGGGACCCCGACCTTATCGATGGCATGACCGCCCACATCTGCCGCTTGAAATTCAAAGGTGTGTCCATATCGCTCCCCGACCGTCTTTAAGACCTTGACCGCTTCGGGGACAATTTCACGGCCGACTCCATCTCCGGCCAGGACTGCGATTCTCGCTTTCACGTGGCTATTCTCCTCTCGGCTATTCAACGACCGTCTCGTCCTCCGCCTTCCAGGCGGGATCGACCAGGCAGAGAAACTCGATCGATTCTGTTCCGGTATTGATCAGCGACTGCTTGGCTCCCGGCGGCACGTAAATGACTGATCCTGCCTGAACCGCCATCGATGCCTCTTCCACCTTCATCACGCCACGCCCGGCGATGAAGTAGTACACCTCGGACGATTTCAGGCGATGCCACAGGGACTGCTTGCCCGGATCGAGCAATCCATGGGCGAGGCTATAGCCCAACTCCAGCGCGGCCTTTCCCGGATGCAGCAATTCCCGCAATCTCGTGTGATCGCCCGCCAGAAATTCAGGGCATTGTTGAAGGTGCGTGCTGAACATCGTGTGCCGATTATGACGATCGGTGGCAATGAAAGATGTCGCCCCGCCCTGACCAGCACGGATGTGCTGACCAGGACGGAGGAATCTACCTTGCAGGTTGGGATCAAATCAAGCTGACCTTGTGAATCCCCTCGGCTTGCTTGGCCGCAAAATACGCCAGCTTATTGAGGGCATTCAGATAGGCCTTGGCGGCCGCGGTGATGATGTCCGTATCCGCGCCATGACCGGAAACGGTCCGGCCATCTTCTTCGAGCCGCACCGATACTTCTCCTTGCGCGTCTGTCCCGCCGGTAATGGCATTCACCCCGAACATCAGCAACTTGCTCTTGGTTTGCGTCATGGCGGCAATCGTCCGGTACACCGCATCGACCGGGCCATCGCCCATGCCGCTATGGGACACCGTCTTCCCGTCAATCTCCAGTTCGACCGTGGCTTTCGGCGTCTTATTGGTTCCACTTTCGACCTGAAACGACTTCAGGACGACCCGTTCGGACATCTTGGCCACTTCTTCGGAGATGATGACCTCGAGGTCTTCCTCGTAGATTTCTTTCTTCTGGTCCGCCAGGCGCTTGAACCGTTCAAATGCGTGATTGACCTCGTCTTCCGTCAACTTGTAGCCCAGATCCTCCAGCCGTTGCCGAAACGCATGGCGCCCTGACAATTTGCCCATCACCAGTTTGACCTGCTCCAATCCGACGGACTCCGGCCGCATGATTTCATAGGTCGTCTTGTCCTTCAGCAACCCGTCTTGATGAATGCCTGACGTATGGGCAAAGGCATTCGCGCCCACGATGGCCTTGTTCGGTTGAATGACCATGCCCGTAATCTTGCTCACCAGGCGGCTGGTTTTGGAAATCTCTTCCGTCACCACCTTCGTGTCGGCTCCGTACCAATCCCTGCGCGTCCGCAGTCCCATCACAATTTCTTCCAGTGAGGTGTTGCCGGCGCGCTCGCCGATACCATTGATCGTGCACTCCACCTGACCGGCCCCTGCCACGACCGCCGCCAGACTATTGGCAACCGCCAGCCCCAAGTCGTTATGGCAATGGACGGAAATCACCGCTTGGCCGCTGTTCGGCACGGTGTCTTTGATTCGCTTGATCAGGCCGCCGAACTCTTGCGGAACGGCATACCCCACCGTATCGGGGATGTTGATCGTCCCTGCACCGGCCGCTATTACCGCTTCAATCACTTCACAGAGATACGCCGGATCAGACCGGCTAGCGTCCATAGGCGAAAATTCGACGTCATCGACGTAGGTGCGTGCCAGTTGCACCATTTCTACGGCTCGTTTCTTTGCTTCTTCGCGCGTCATCCGGAACTGATGTTTCAAGTGAATATCCGACGTGGACAGAAACGTATGGATGCGCACCTTAGGCGCGCCCTTCAAGGCTTCCGAGGCTCGTGTAATATCTTCCGGCCTGGCTCGCGCAAGGCTGCATACGACAGGCCCCTCGACCTCCAAGGCGATCCGACGCACGGCTTCGAAATCTCCGGGTGAGCTATAGGCAAACCCGGCTTCAATAATATCCACGCCGAGGCGTGCCAGCTGCTTGGCGATCATAAGTTTCTCTTCGACGTTCATGCTCGCCCCTGGCGACTGCTCGCCGTCCCGCAACGTCGTGTCGAATATTCTGATCATCCTGCTCATGGCGTCCCCTCCTCTGTCCTGCAACGTGCTCAAACGGGATTTCCAACGCGGCCGCAAGCGACGAAAACACCGGAGGCGTACCCTCTGGGGTACGTTGAGGATGTTTTCAAGCCGAGAACAAAGTTGGAAGCCCGTTTCAGCACGTTGCCTAATAAAAAAGCCTCCGCCCCGGGACAGGGACGAAGGCCTTGCGAGCTTCGTGGTACCACCCTGATTCAGCGCCGGATGAAGAAATCTTCCACCCGACACCCTCATTAAATCCGTAACGCGGATCATTCGGGACTCATTACTACCCCCCTCGTCGGGGCTTCACAAGTCCGGCTCGGAGGCGAGTTCAGGAGGCAACCGGCTGGTTCGCACCGTCCACCAGCTCTCTCAGTTCGGCCGACTCTCCCTACTACTCCTCGTCAATGCCGTTACGACTCTTTCGTATCTAAAACCGGCGCATCAGCTTTTGCGACCGGCTTGCCTGTGCTCTTAGCCACCATCGTCCAGAGACGCGCAATCGGACCAGACACCGCATAACCCGTGAAGGTCACGAACAGCATAGCCTGCGGCCAGGCGACAATCAACATCAAGGCGAGAATTCCCCAGACCAGATAGGTAAAGTGATCACCTCGCCGGAATTTCATATCCTTAAAACTGCGATACTTGATCGTACTGACCATCAGGAATGCCAGCGCAAATGTAATCACCAGAATCAGCAGCGGCTTCACTTCCGAACCCATCTGGGTGATGTGAAGATCGAAGATGACCAAGGACGCAATGACACCTGCGGCAGCTGGGATAGCCAAACCAGTGAAGTACTTGCTGTCGGATGTGCTCACGGTGGCATTGAATCGAGCCAGACGCACAGCCCCCATGGCGACATAGGCAAACATCACCGCCACCCCGAACATGCCCTGTCCGCTGAGCGCGTAGGAATAAATCAACACGCCCGGGGCAACGCCAAACGACACCACATCGGAAAGAGAATCGTACTCGATGCCGAACTGGCCGGTACTATTGGTCAAGCGCGCCAGCTTCCCATCCAACATGTCGAAAATCATGCCGACCAAGATGGCGATGGCCGCTACTAGATGCTGCCCGTTGAACACCGACAGGATCGCAAATACGCCGCAAAACAAATTTCCCGTCGTGCATAGGTTGGGGATCAGGTACATGGCCTGTCGCTTTCGATTCCCCTTCGCAAACGGAGGTCTCATGGCTGGTGATTTCATCGGAGTTCCCCCACGATGGTTTCGCCCCCTTTAACGCGGTCGCCCAACGCAACGCAAATCTTCGACCCAAGCGGAAGGAAGGTGTCCATCCGCGAGCCGAACCGTATCAGCCCGAACCGTTCACCACGCTGCACGCGATCACCCTGCCCGACCCAACAGACGATCCGGCGAGCAATCAATCCCGCTACTTGCACACACAGCACTTTCGCCCCCGACTCGGTCTTCAGCATCACGGCATTCTGCTCGTTATGCAGCGTGGCTTCCGGCTTGCTCGCCACCAGGAATTGGCCCGGCTGGTAAGTCACCCCTTCCACCGTTCCTGCGCAGGGCATCCGGTTCACGTGCACATCGAAGACATTTAAAAACACCGTGACTCGAATGCTTTTTTCCTTCAGGTACCGCGGCTCGAATTCCTCCTCGATCGCAATGACTTTTCCGTCCCCGGACGACACCACCACATTCGGCTGCTGTGGAATGGTCCGGCTGGGATTCCGGAAGAACCAGGCGGTAAACAGCAGAAACCCTCCCCCCACGACCGTTGGAATGGTCCGGCCAGCCAACCCGAACAGCAGGGTCGCCCCTGCGAGACCACCGACAAACGGCAAACCCTCTCTTACTATGGGGATTCCAACGGCTCGATCAGCCATATAACTCCAGGCCTATTATTATGCTACCACGAAGAATCAGCTTGCGGAGTTAGTTTTTGTTCTTATCGACGAGTTGATCCTTCTTCAGCCACGGCATCATGGACCGGAGCCGGCCGCCGACTTCCTCAATCGAATGCCCCTCACCTTTTTTCAACAGGGCGTTATAGACAGGTCGGTTGGCTTGATTCTCCAACACCCATTCTTTGGCAAACTTCCCGCTCTGAATTTCGTCGAGGATCTTCTTCATTTCCTGCTTGGTCTGCTCCGTCACCACGCGCGGGCCGCGGGTAATGTCCCCGTACTTTGCCGTTGTGCTGATGGAATAGCGCATGTTGGCAATGCCGCCCTGATAAATCAGATCCACAATCAATTTCACTTCATGGAGACATTCGAAATAGGCCATTTCAGGCGCGTACCCAGCCTCCACGAGCGTCTCGAATCCGGCTTGGATCAGTGACGTGAGGCCGCCGCACAAGACCGCCTGCTCTCCGAACAGATCCGTTTCCGTCTCTTCTCTGAAATTCGTTTCGATGATGCCGGCCCGCCCGCCACCCACTGCACTGGCGTAGGCCAAGCCGACTTGGCGCGTATTCCCGCTGGGATCTTGATGCACAGCCAACAAGCATGGCACTCCACTGCCCTTGGTGTATTCGGAGCGCACCAAATGGCCAGGTCCCTTCGGCGCCACCATGAACACGTTGATGTCGGCCGGCGGCACGATCTGTCCGAAATGAATATTGAATCCATGGCCGAAAGCCAGATAAGAACCGGGCTTCAGGTTCGGCGCAATGTCCTGGCGATAGATAGCCGCCTGCGCTTCATCCGGAGCTAGTATCATGATGACGTCCGACGCCTTCACAGCGTCGGCGACGGGCATGACCTTCAGGCCGCTGGCCTCCGCCTTCTTCCAAGAGCTGCCTTCACGCAAACCCACGACGACATTGGCGCCGCTTTCTTTAAGATTGAGCGAATGGGCATGCCCCTGGCTGCCATAGCCAATCACGGCTACTTTCTTTCCGCGGATGAGCTGTAAATCGGCGTCCTTGTCGTAATAGATCTTCATACGTCACTCCTGAATGTTCATAGGGCACATGGGTGGAAACGACAGCTGCACAGAGAAGATGCGCGCGCTATTCTCGAGCGAGCTTTTTCGGTTGGCTGACGGCCGGCCGGATCGCTTCGCGTGCGATCGCCACTCGCCCCGTCCGAATCAGCTCCTTGATGCCGAGCGGCTGGAGCAAGTTGATGATGGCCTCAAGCTTCTTGGGATCGCCGGTCACCTCGATGGTGTAGGTCGATGGCGTTGAATCGATCACGTTGGCGCGGAAAATATCGGCGATTCGCAGCGCCTCGGCGCGGTCTTCCGCCTTCGTATGGACCTTGATCAAGGCCGTCTCGCGCGAAACGAACTCAGTTTCGTTGAGATCCACGACCTTGATGACGTCGATCAGCTTGTTGAGCTGCTTGACGATTTGCTCCACAATCCGCTCATCTCCTGACGTGACAATGGTCATCTGAGACATCGACGGGTCGAGGGTCGGGGCGACCGACAGACTTTCGATATTGAACCCGCGGCCGCTGAACAATCCGGCCACGCGAGATAACACGCCAAACTTATTTTCAACGGTCACCGAAATAATGTGTTCCATGGAATTCCTAGGAGCGAATAACCGAGTATCCCGGATCGTCCGCCGGGAAGACCTGCTGTCTCCCCGGCCCCAGATCCGACAAGACGCCGCCGGCCGTCAGCTCACTCTCCCTACGCCGTGAGAATTGTATCTTTATTTTCGTCCGATCCGGCACTGGGCACTCCGGCCATTCTTTGCTTCAATTCCGGCGGATCCTCAAGAATCATCTCGTGATTGCAGCCGCCCGCCGGAATCATCGGATAACAATTCTCGTAAGGATACGTCGGGACATCCACCACGACCGGCTTGTCGGTCGAAATAGCTTCCTTCAATACCGCATCGAGATCCCCCGCCTTGCCGGCGCGCAAACCGACTGCACCGTAGGCCTCAGCCAACTTCACAAAGTCCGGTGTCGTATCCAGGTAACTGGAGGCGTAGCGCCCTTCATAGAACAGATCCTGCCACTGCCGAACCATGCCGTGGAAACGATTGTTCAGAATGATTACCTTCACGGGCAGCTTCGACACGACAGCGGTGGCCATTTCCTGCATATTCATCTGGATACTGCCGTCTCCGGCCACACAGAGCACCAATCGATCCCTGAACGCAGCCTGGGCTCCCATGGCGGCAGGAAAGCCGAATCCCATCGTGCCCAATCCACCTGAGGTCAACCAGCGATTCGGTCTGGCAAGCTTAAAGTACTGCGCCGTCCACATCTGGTGCTGCCCCACATCCGTCGCCACGATCGGATCACGATCCTTGGTCAATTCATACAGCCGCCTAACGACATGCTGCGGCTTGATTGCCCCGTCCGGCTCTTGTTGATAGGCCAGCGGATGCGCCTGCTGCCATTCGCGGATCTGATCCCACCACGGCTTGCGAAGGTCCTTTTGATTGCCGTTGACGGTGGCCCGGAGAATTTGATTCAACTCTCGCAACACCGCTTTGCAATCACCGACGATCGGGATATCGACATGGACGTTCTTGCGGATCGAAGTCGGATCGATGTCAATATGGATCACCTTGGCGAAGGGACAGAACTCTGACACCTTCCCCGTCACACGATCATCGAAGCGCGCTCCCACGGCAATCACCAGATCGGAGTAGTGAACCGCCATATTGGCGCAATAGGTGCCGTGCATGCCCAACATGCCCATCGACTGCGGATGCTCGCCGGGGAATGCCCCGAGGCCCATCAGCGTCATGTCCACGGGGATCTGGGTCATCTCCGCCAGTTCAAGTAATTCTTTGGCAGCCTGAGAAAATATGACTCCGCCGCCGACGTATAGAATCGGCTTCTTCGCCTTCATGATGGCTTCAGCAGCCTGCTTGATCTGCCACTTATTGCCCTCGTAGGTCGGGTTGTACCCGCGAATGGCGACCGAACTCGGATAGGTGAACTCGGCTTTGGCCATGGAGACATCTTTCGGAATATCCACCAGCACCGGTCCCGGACGCCCTGTGGTGGCGATGTAGAACGCTTCCTTGATCGTCGTCGCGAGGTCGTTCGCGTCTTTCACGAGAAAATTATATTTCGTGCAAGGACGGCTGAGGCCGATGTTGTCGGCTTCCTGAAATGCATCGTTGCCGATCAAACTCGTGGAGACCTGACCGCTGATGCAGATGAGCGGCACCGAATCCATATAGGCATCGGCCAGCGCGGTAATCACATTGGTCATGCCGGGACCAGACGTCACCAGGCACACACCGGCCTTACCAGTGGCCTTCGCATACCCTTCCGCCATATGCCCCGCACCCTGTTCGTGCCGGGTCAAGACCACTTCGATATCTTTTTGCTGGTGTAGCATGTCGAAAATCTTCAACACGACACCGCCCGGCAAGGCGAAAATCGTTTTCACGCCTTCGGCCTTTAAGCACTCGATCAGGATTTCAGAGCCAGTAAGCTTCATATCCACCTCCCCTTCGCACAGGATGGCGAAGGACGTAATGCCGTGACTGGAAACACCCGCCGTCCTGCGTCACACTTGCGACACAGACTGCTACAATCTTTCTGGAAAATCAATGGGTAAGATGGCGGATCGTATCACCAGCTCTCAAGCGAGGTCAAGAGAGCCGCGGCGTGAACTTTTCCCAAAAGAGACTGGTGATGGACTCATGCCCCATGGTATAGGGAAGTGCACCGAGTTGTGGATCATGCAGCCCATGGATTCCCTCCGTGTCACCATCATGTCCCGCCAGGATTGCCACCTCTGTCGAGTGGTGACTCGCGTGGCCAAGCACGTGCAACAGGATCTCCCCTTCCATCTCTCAGTGGTAGACGTTGACAGCGACCCTGAGCTCAAAGAGCGTTATGGTGACCGTGTGCCGGTGGTGCTTCTGAACGATCAGGAAACCCTCTCAGGCAAGGTGACTGGGGAAGCACTGCGGGAAGCGATCAAAAAAGCGCGTTGGAGAAACCCTATAAGCCGGATTCTGTCCCGCGTGAAGCTTGCGCTCACACGGGGGTGATCATTTCTCTGGGACTCGAGTTACCTCAAGCCTCAAGCAACCTACCCGAGGACCTCGGCCGGGCCGGCCTTTCTGCCGGACTCTTGTGAGCCGGCAGGCGTCCCCCTATTTGGTCTTGCTCCGGACGACGCTTACCGTGCCGGCAATGTCGCCATCACCGCGGTGGGCTCTTACCCCACCGTTTCACCCTTACCTGATCCGGTGCAATCGACCGAAGTCTCTTACACCGGCCATCGGCGGTTTGTTCTCTGTGGTGCTGGTGTCGGATCGCTCCGCCTGGACGTTATCCAGCGTCCTTGCCCTTGGAGTCCGGACTTTCCTCCCGTCGAGCATGCCCGACGAGCGAGCACCCGTGTCCCCCCAGCGCGCGAGGAAAGTATACGGGTCGCGGGATGGGGATTCAAGCGTCGAGCCGGTCGGGACTAATGCAATGCCGGCAGGTCGTGATTCGGTGCCGGTTGTTTCGATTGGTAAATCGGCATGGCCTCGGCCATCCACTCCTCAAGCTGCTGGATTCTGGTCTCGTGGCTCGGGTGGGTGGACATGAATTCTGCCGAAGATTTCCCGCCGGAAAGCTCGCCCATTCGGTGCCATAACTGGATCGCCTCGCGCGGATCATATCCGGCATCCGCCGCAAGCAACACACCCACATAGTCCGCTTCCGACTCGTGCTTCCGACTGAATGGGAGCAACACACCGACCTGCGCGCCGACACCCAACGCCGCCATTCCCGCTTGAGACAGAACCGGATTGGCGCCGCTCACCCCCAGCGCGATCCCGATGGCCTGCAGAGTAGTCTGCGCCAGCGTGTTCTGACTCATCCGCTCTCCGCCATGGCGGGCCAATGCATGGACGACTTCATGCCCCATCACGGCAGCAAGCCCCGCTTCCGTTTTGGCTACCGGAAAAATCCCAGTGTAGACGGCGATCTTGCCGCCCGGCAGGGCAAAGGCGTTCATGGTCTTATCGTCCTTGATGACCGTCACTTCCCATTCAAACTGGTTAGCCATTTCGCTATACTTTGACCGTTTGGCCGCCTCAATCACTCTCGCGGCAACCCGCTTGACCGGCTCGATCTCCCGCGGATCGGTCGATGGCTTCATCTTGGGATCGTTTTTTACCTCGGCATAGGCCTGCGCCCCCATTTGCGTTTCTTGTGCCACTGGCATCATCATGAGCTGCCATCGCCCGGTATAGGGATTGGTTTGACAGCCGGTCGTCACCAGCATGGTCACAACGCCGCAGAGCAGCCACAGAATGTTCGACGGCATCGCAGATCTCCGCCCGCCGCCACGGTTGGATTCCATCTTCATCACACGCCTCCGCAAATTGACCAGTCTGGTAAGCTCTGTTAGATTACCGCGCCGCCCCACCCGTTTCCACCTGGGAGTTTCACCGAGTGCCTGCCATTACAACGCTCTCATCGCTGAATCGTATCGGAATCGACGAGTCCGGCAAGGGCGACTATTTCGGTCCTCTGGTCATTGCCGCTGTGTTTGTGACGCCGGCCTCGGAACAGGACCTGGCCCTGATGCAGGTCCGCGACAGCAAGAAGATCTCTGATGGACGGATTCTGGAAATGGCGCCCGACATCCGCCTCGTCTGCCCCCACAGCATCGTGACGATCGGGCCGCACCGCTATAACGAGCTCTACGCCAAGATCAAGAACCTGAATCGACTCCTGGCCTGGGGACATGCCCGGGCGCTGGAAAACCTGCTCCAGCAAGTCGACTGCGACCTGGCCATTGCCGATCAGTTCGGCGATGAACGGTTAATCCTCAATGCGCTGCAGGAGAAGGGAAAACAGATCCGATTGGTGCAGCGTACGAAAGCGGAGGCTGACTTGGCCGTGGCGGCCGCCTCGATCCTCGCCCGCGCGGAATTTCTTCTGCGCCTCCAGCGGCTCTCCCAGGAGTTGAACACGACCCTGCCCAAGGGTGCGTCCCCTGCCGTAGAAGTGGCTGGACGCATGGTGGTACGGAAATACGGGCAGGACCGGCTGAGCACCGTCGCGAAGCTGCACTTCAAGACAACGAAGCAGGTGCTGGCTGAAACCTAAATGGATTCGCCGACTTCGTAATCCTTAGCCGGGTCCTGGCCTACAGGCCGTTTCTCCTCCAAACCTGGCTCCCCTTCCCAATACAACATCCGGTAGCAATAGGGGCACGTATGAACGTCGTCCCCGCGCTTCACCTGAGAAATCAATTGTGGCGGCAGCTGAAGCCGGCACCCGACGCAAATCCCGTCCTTGATCAGCGCCAAGGCCTGATCCTTCCGCGTAGCTTTCAGCTTGTTGTACCGTATGAGGAGGACCTTGTCGACCCGCCCTGACAATTGTTTCTGCTTCTCCTCCAGATCACCGAGTTCTGTCGCAAGGGCTTGATCCTTGCCGTCCAGCACCGCCTTCTCTTTCAAGAAGAGGGCTTCAGACTCCTTTAGTTGCACCTGAGCAGTAGCAATGGTCCGCTGAGTCTGTTCGATTTGTTCCATCGCCAGGAGGATTTTCTCTTCGATCTCACCGCGCTTCTTATTGGCCAGTTCTATTTCAAAGAGATGCGCCTGATATTCCTGGTTGGTTTTCAACTGGGCGGCGCGATCCTTCATCTTGCTGACACGATCTTCGTGCGCTTCCAGGTCCTTCTCATGGGTGCGGCGCTCCCTATTCAGGGCCTCAACAGAGGCGGCCGCCTCCTGGAACGCACGCTTCGCCTCACGAAGCGGAGCCTCATTCGCTTCAAGCCGTTCCGGAATTTTTCGCCGGTGCTCTTTGAGTTCGGCGATTCGAAGGTCGAGTTTCTGTAGTTCGATGAGGGGAGAAAGCTGTAGGTTCAACGGGCTCCTTGCGGGTAGTGCGAAAGCAACGTCATCACGACGCCCCTCGCACCGGAATCATCGTGAGGCGCTCAGGCTGGTGGGCCCACTAGGACTTGAACCTAGGACCAGCTGATTATGAGTCAGCCGCTCTAACCACCTGAGCTATGGGCCCAGCCCTGTCGTCAGCCTGCATCATGGCACACCTGGTTCGAGCGGCCTGATTCTAAGGCTGCCGGCCGGATAGAGTCAAACCAGATCCGGCAACAATGCCTAGAGGCTTTCGACGAAACTGCGCAACTTCTTGCTGCGGCTCGGATGCCTAAGCTTGCGCAACGCTTTCGCCTCGATCTGCCGGATACGCTCGCGGGTCACCTCGAAATCCTGGCCGACTTCCTCCAGGGTATGATCGGTGGCCTCGCCAATACCGAAGCGTTTGCGCAGCACCTTTTCTTCCCGAGGCGTGAGCGTTTCCAACGCGCCGTTGATCTGACGCTGTAGGTCGTAGCGAATGGCCGCTTCCAACGGCGACACCGCTTTCTTGTCCTCGATAAAGTCCCCCAAATGGCTGTCTTCCTCTTCGCCGATCGGGGTTTCGAGAGAAATCGGCTCGCGAGCGATCTTCAGGATCTTTCTCACCTTATCGAGCGGCAAGTCCATCCGTTCGGCGATTTCCTCCGGGGTCGGTTCGCGACCGAGTTTCTGCACGAGATGGCGTGAGGTCCGGATCAGCTTGTTGATCGTTTCGATCATATGGACCGGAATGCGGATCGTCCGAGCCTGGTCGGCGATCGCACGGGTAATCGCTTGCCGAATCCACCACGTCGCATAGGTGCTGAACTTATATCCGCGCTTGTACTCGAATTTATCGACCGCCTTCATCAGGCCGATATTGCCTTCCTGAATCAAATCCAGGAACTGCAACCCACGGTTCGTGTATTTTTTGGCGATGCTTACTACTAAGCGCAGGTTGGCCTCGACCAGTTCCGCCTTGCCTCGCTTGACCTTTTCTTCCGCCACGTCGAGATGCTTGACCGCATCCTTGATCTCGTCAGCCGAAATCAGGGCTTCTTCCTCTTCTAATTGGCGAATACGGCCTTTGGCCGCCTGGAAATGCTTCTTGATGTCCTGCAGCACCTCTTCTGACAGTCCGGTCCTGCGTTTCACGGCCAGCAGATCTTTGTGGGTTCGACACAGCTTCCGCAATAATTCGGCGCCGGCCTCGCCGCCGACACCGAGACGACGTTGACAGCTCGTCACTTCCCGCTCGGATTGGCGGAACAGCAGATTAAGGTCGCGCACCCGCTGGGTCATCCGGTCTTTCAAGACGCCGTGCAGGTTTACCGACTCCATTTTGTCGACGACCTGCCCGCGCACCGTATCGATCTGCTTGCGCAACTTTTTCTGCTTCTCGGGATCGGCCCCGACATGGCGGGCCTTGTCGTACAGATCTTTCAGCGAGGCGGACACTTTGCGAACCGCGTTCAGGGAATCCAATGTTTTGACGCGCAGTTCTTCGTAATCTTTTTCGACGGCTTCTTCCTCGAAGTCTTCTTCTGTCTCGACGACCGGTACGATCTCCCGCACATCGATCTTGCCGTTCTTCAATTGATCGCGGAGATTCAGCACAAACTCCAGCGTCATCGGCAATCCATACACGACCGTGGCGATATCCTTCTTCCCCTCCTCGATCCGCTTGGCGATCTCGATTTCGCCCTCACGGCTCAGCAAGGCCACGCTTCCCATTTCTTTCAGGTAGAGCCGGACTGGATCGTCGGTGCGGCTGAGCGCGCCCGGCGTGAGGTCGATCTCTTTTTCATTCTCTTCCGACGAGTCGGCCTCTTCGCTCTCCTCGATCGCCTCTTCCCCCTCGGCAGCCTTCGGGGTGCGTTCAGTCTCAGCGGATTCCACAATCTCGATGTCCATTTCGCCGAACATGGTCATGATCGTGCTGAATTGGTCCGACGAGACGACATCCGCCGGCAACGTGCTGTTGAGATCGTCGTACGTGAGAAAGCCCTTCTCTTTGCCGAGATTGATGAGCTTCTTCACCTCGCCGAGTAATTCTTGTTTCGGCATACCTACTCCTTCACCGCAGACGTCAGCGCAACCGGCATCACGCCGGCCTTCCGAATCCGCATATCGTTAATCAATCTGTTCAGGCGATGCACATCATCTTCCCGCCGCTCGCGTTCTGCGACCTTCAATTCCTGAATCAAGGCCCCCATGGTCCGCTCACGGTCTCGCCGCTCCAGCGTCTCCAAACAGCCGGCAATATGAGCCGGCACGTCGTCGTAATGTTGCTCCAACATCGACAGTTCCGAAACCAACGAGCCACAGGTTTCATCGTTGATCAGCGCGTCCACCAGATCCCGGACCGACACCCGTCCATCCTGCCCGAGATGCTGTAGCGCCCATTCGATCAACCGCCGATACGCCGGCGCCGAAAAGGCCTCCGGCGACAATTTCCGAAGATCCCCGACCGACAAATTTCCCTGCACCAGGAGATGCGCCAAGTCGCGCTCCTCCGGATTGGCTTTTACCTTTGACGGCACCGTCACGGACGGAGTCTTCAGTCCTCGCTCCGGACGGCGCTGGTCCTCGGATGCGAGCGTAGGATAACGGTCGATCAGGCGTTGCTGACTCAATCCCAATCGTTCCGCCACAAGCCGAATCCGCTCTTCCCGCTCGATGGGATGCGCGCTTTTCTGGAGAATGCGCAGCACCGCGTCCACGGCTCGAATCCGGTCTTCCACAGTTCCGGACTCAGCCGTGCGCAGGCTATACTCCACGGCAAAATCCAGCAGACTGGGCGCCGCTCGATGCAACCCCGCAAACCCCTCGGCGCCATACTGCCGGACGTAGGTGTCCGGATCTTCTCCATCCGGAAGCGATACGACCTTGACGCTCAAGCCGCTGTTGACGAACAGATCCAATGTCCTCAACGCAGCCCGGACGCCGGCCTGATCGGGGTCGAATAACAACACGATATTCGAGGCGAACCGTCTGATGATGGCGACGTGCTCGGGGGTCAGGGCGGTTCCCAATGTGGCGGCCACATGGTGAATGCCGGCCTGGTGCAATGCGACCGCGTCGAAATAGCCTTCGACAATGATCAAGGTGTGCTGCTGACCTGCCGCTTCACGAGCCGCATCCAGGGCAAACAGTGTCTGTCCCTTCTTGAACAACGGCGTCTCGGGTGAGTTTAAATACTTTGGCGTTCCGTCCCCGAGCACCCGACCGCCGAATGCCACGACCCGCTTACGCAAATCCGTGATTGGAAACATGACCCGCGAGCGAAATCGGTCGTAGTGCCCGGAAACAGCGGTTTTTTGCGAGCCACTCTGATCGCGTGGAATGGAGAGGCCGGCTGCGACAAGATCCGCCGGAGAAAATCCTTCTTTGAGCATCGCCTTGGTCAGCCCGTCCCATTCCGGCGGAGCGTAGCCGATTTTGAACTGCACGGTCGTGTTCTGTTGAATGCCACGGCTGTCGAGGTAGGCGCGCGCCTGGGCTCCTGCCGGCCCTTCCGTCAACATACGCTGATACCACCCCGCGGCAGCAGCGGTGAGACGTTCCAGACGGCCGAGTTGGGTGCGCGCCTCATTGGAATAGCCGCCGGTCGCTTCTGGAACATCCACCCCAACTTTGTGACCCAAATCCCGGACGATTTCAGGAAAGGCCGCTCCGGTCAATTTCATGAGAAACGTATACACATTGCCGCCGGCGCCGCAGCCGAAACAGTGGAAAATCTGCCGCGACGAGCTAACCGTGAAGGAGGGAGACTTCTCTTGATGGAACGGACACAGGCCTTTGAGGTTCTGCCCGGCTCGAGTCAACGCCACATGTTGGCCCACGATCTCCGCGATGTCCACTCGGTCTCTGATTTGGTTGATGACATCGTCCGAAATCAGGCCTTGGCCCACGGCGGTCCTCGCTAGTGCCCGCAGGGATCCCACCGGTCGATTACCCGGTTGGAATGCCTTTGACGCGATTGAAAGTTGACCGTTCACCCTAACAAACGGTCTACACAAGTGTCAATCGAGGAGAGGAGCGGTTTACCCCGGAGGCCAGGCCATGGGCCGCCCGCCGAGAACATGTAGGTGGAGATGAAAAACGGATTGCCCGCTGTCCGCCCCGGTGTTCGTGACAATCCGATAGCCGGACTCAGTCAGGTTCTTCATACGAGCAACCTTGGAACAGGTCAACAGGAGATGCCCCAACAACGCCTGGTCTCCGCCCTGACAGTCTTGAACCGCCGCCACATGACGTTTCGGAATCACGAGGATATGAACGGGAGCCTGCGCATTGACGTCTTCGAACGCCAGCACGTGATCATCCTGGTGAACAATTTTCGCCGGAATCCCGCCTTCGACAATGCGACAGAAAATACAATTATCCACGCGCGCGCCCCTCCGCTGTCGGTCGAATCCCGGACTTCCCGAACCTAGTTCCGAGCTCACGATACACCTCGCTCGGCGTCACGTCATGGTAGCCAAGGACCACGAGGGTGTGAAAGAGCAGATCGGCCGTCTCGTAGATGATCTCGTCCCGCTTCTGATTCTTGGCGGCAATGATGACCTCGCCGGCTTCTTCGGCGACCTTTTTCAGGATGCGATCGGCTCCGCCTTGCAGGAGCTTCGACACATAGGAGTCTGGCTGAGGAGCGGCCTTCCGCGCCAGAATGGCCTGATAGATGCGTTCCAGAATCCCTCCACCGGCATCCAGGGTTTTTTCCTCCCCCGCCTGCCCATCCTCGCTCATTCTGGAAAAAAAACAGGCGCGTTCACCGGTATGACAGGTCGGCCCGACCGGCTCCGCCTTCACCAGAATGGTATCCCGGTCACAATCGACGAAGAGATCTTTTACTCGCAGAAAATGTCCTGAGGTTTCACCCTTTTCCCACAGCTTCCGGCGGGAGCGACTCCAGAAGTGCACGGATCGGGTCGCCAACGTCTTGGTCATGGCCTCCTGATTCATGTAGCCCACCATGAGCACCGTGCCATCGAGCCAATCCTGAATCACGGCGGGGATCAATCCTTGTCCGTCAAACGTCATACCGCGGCCGTCGTTCGACATCACATGCTCCATCCTAAGCTGCCCCTACTCGAACCGGAACTCCTCTGTCACGCAAATAGGCCTTGGCCTGCTGAATGGTATGGGTTCGATAGTGAAAAATCGAGGCGGCCAGCACCGCGTCGGCCTTACCTTTGACCAGTCCGTCGTACAAATGCTCCAAGGTGCCCACTCCGCCCGAGGCAATCACCGGAATCGACAGGTGCTCCGACACGGCGGCGGTCAACGCCAGATCATATCCATTCTGGCAGCCATCCTGATCCATGCTGGTCAAAAGAATCTCTCCGGCCCCGTACCCTGCCATGCGCTGCGCCCATTCGACCGCATCGAGCCCGGTCGCTTTTCGTCCGCCATGAGTATACACCTGCCAGTGCCCGCCAGCCTCCGCCCGCTTGGCATCGATCGCCACCACAATACACTGCGTCCCGAATCGCTGGGCCGCCTCACGAACAAACTCCGGTTGCTGAACCGCGGTGGTATTGATACTGACCTTATCCGCCCCGGCATTCAGCAATGTGCGAATGTCATCCAGCGTGCGCACGCCTCCCCCGACCGTCAGGGGCATAAATACCCGGGCAGCAGTTAGCTCTACCACATCGATGATGGTCTTCCGATTTTCGTGCGAGGCGGTGATGTCCAGGAAACAGAGCTCATCCGCGCCTTCACGATCATAGATGGTGGCCACTTCGACCGGATCACCGGCGTCGCGCAAGTTGACGAAGCTCACCCCCTTGACGACTCGACCATCCTTCACGTCCAAACAAGGAATGATGCGTTTAGTCAACATGTTGGCCTGTGAGACGTGAAATGTAACACGATGTCGCCCCGAAGAACCGTCCCACAACTGACTCCTTACGCCTTACTGAGACCTGCAAGCGCGGCCCGATAGTCCAACTTGCCGTCATAGAGCGCTTTGCCGACAATGACACCCTCCACACGAGGGCCGAGCGCGTGCACCGCCTGCAGATCTTCCACGCGGGTGATGCCGCCGGAGGCGATGACGGGAAAGGAAGAGCACTCGACGACTTCCCGTAACGCCGGCAGATTCGGACCATTCAGCATCCCGTCGCGCGCAATGTCGGTATAGATGACGGCGCCCAGCTCATGGCCGGCAAGTTCTGTGAGGAGATCGATGGCCTTGGTCTCGGAAACCGTGGTCCAGCCCTTCACCGCCACCTTGCCGTCCCGCGCGTCAAGGCCCAGCAGAATGCGTCGTGGAAACTCGTGACAGGCCTGGGCCAGGAAACCTCGATCCGTGAGGGCAGCTGTCCCGAGCACGACCCGCGCCACTCCTGCCTGCAGATATCGCCGCACCGTTTCGATAGTGCGGATGCCGCCCCCTACCTGCACCTTCACACGGACCGTCTTCATCACCGCTTCAATCTGGGAAAGATTCTTCGGCTTTCCATCAACCGCGCCGTTGAGATCGACCACGTGAATGAGATCGGCCCCTTGCTCCTGCCAGCGCTTCGCCACCGATGGCACGTCCTCGGAATAGACGGTTTCGGCCGCCATATCACCCTGCCGCAACCGCACACAGCGGCCATCTTTCAAATCAATCGCCGGGATTACACGCATGCCCGCACCTGTTTCCATAACTCATTTAGATTCACCCGCTGCATCGCCGAATGGAAACACCTCCGCCAATTCAGCCGCCCCATAGGCGGCCAGCTCCTCCGCGGTGACGAACACTCCATAGCGCTGGAGAAAGCCAACAACATCTTCCGTCATCGGCCGTTGTTTTTCGTAGTAGTTACCCTCCCACAGGACCATCCCGTCGGGTGCCACCAATTTCACTTCAAACCCGACGGCAGCGGGAGGATCCGCCCCGAGCCGGCTTCCGACACGCTCTTGATAGACCAATACTTTCCCGCTCAGGGCTGCATCAGCTCCGAGGCGTTGCGCGATCTTGTGAGCCGGTGTCGCCTCAGCAGATGCGGCTCCTCCTGAAAGATCTCGTGCCGCCCCAATCGCTTCCCTGGGAGAGAGCAACTGTAATCCCGGCTTGGCCTTGAGTTTCGCCCACATGAGATCGGTAATCTTTTCGCCCGCATGGGACGGCACATGATGCGTTCGCCGAACAAATTGGTCGGTTGTCGGAGGAAAGGTCGGCGCCACATCGGATCGCCGAAGCCCAGACGGCACGTGAAAGGACGGGCCGCCCGCGTCGACCGCTTGCGGAGTGGCCATGGTTTCAAATGGAATGAGTGCGATCTTCTGTACCTGATACTTTCCCGCCTGGGCAGAGGCCTTGGACGTGATTTTGGTTCCGCTGCAAGCTGTCATCAGCAGGACTGTCAGAAGGGCCAACAGGACTCGTGGGGCCCCGCTCACGTCCAGGCTCCAAATTTCTTGATCACGTTAAGTCCGACCGCCTGACTCTTCTCAGGATGGAACTGGCAGGCAACGATATTGTCTTTCCACACAGCGGAAGCAAAAGGCGTCCCATAGTCGGTCACCGTCGCAATCACCGCGGGGTCGGCAGGTTCAACATAGTAGGAATGCACAAAATAGCAGTAACTGCCTGTTGCGATCCCGGCAAATGGGGGCGCAGGCCGGACGATGTGAATATCGTTCCACCCCATATGCGGCACCTTCAACGAGGGATCCAATACAAACTTCTTCACCCGGCCTGGAATGATGCCGAGTCCCTTATGAATCCCGAACTCTTCACTCTCAGTGAAGAGCAGTTGCAATCCCAGGCAAATGCCCAAAAACGGTTTGCCGGATTGAATGGTGGCCTGGATCGGCGCAATCAGCTCATACTGCTCCAGATTCGCCATACAATCACCGAATGCCCCCACGCCCGGCAGCACGACATGGCTGGCATCTGCGATGACACGGGCATCGCGCGTGACTATAGCCTGATGCCCCACGGCTTCAAAGGCCTTGGAGACACTGCGCAAATTACCCATGCCGTAGTCAATGATGGCAATCATGATCGCATTGGAAAGACGAACCTGAGGATCGGCGGCGTCGGGGCATCGGGTATCTATCCCCATACCCTGACCGATTTTACTTAGAGGCTTCCCTTCGTCGAGAGGACTGCTCCCGAGAGCCGCTCTTCCAACATGGTCGCCTGATCCAGCGCCCTGGCCAACGCCTTGAAAATAGCTTCCATGATGTGGTGCGGATTCCGTCCGTACTGCAGATTGACATGGAGATTCAACCCGCCGTGAGTCACAAAGGCCTGGAAAAAGTCTTCAAACAGCCCGAGATCGAAAGTTTTAATCTTTCGATCCGGCAGAGTGACGTTATAGACCAGGTATGGACGGCCACTGAGATCCACCGTCACTTGCGCGAGGGTTTCATCCAGGGGCACCGAGGCCCACCCGAATCGCTTGATCCCTGCCTTCTCTCCCAACGCCTGATGCAGCACCTTGCCCATGACAATCCCGACATCTTCCACCGTATGGTGCTCGTCGATATCGATATCGCCCTTGGCCTGCACCACGAGATCGAAGAAGCCATGCTTAGCCAATAGGTCCAGCATGTGATCGAAAAACCGGATGGAGGTGTCGATCTTTCCCTGGCCGGTACCGTCCAGGCCCCATTCGACGCGGATATCGGTTTCCTTCGTAGCGCGATGAAGCGATGCCTGTCTGGGGGCTTCGGTCTTTTTCATGAGAACCTGCTTTGGGCTGATTTGGCATGCGCATCGAAGCCTTCGATGTGCGCCAGTCTGACGATATGTTCCTTGGCTTTCGTCAATTCTTCCCTCGTGTAATGCACGATGTTGCTGACCTTCACGTAGTCGTTGACCGACAGCGGAGAAAAGAAACGCGCCGTCGCGCCGGTGGGCAGCACATGGTTGGGCCCCGCGACATAATCGGCCACGGCGGGGGGTGTGTAGCGGCCCAGAAACAACGCCCCGGCATGGCGAATCTGCTCCAAATAATCGAACGGCCGATCGACCGACAGAGTCAGATGTTCGGGCGCAATCTCGTTCGCCACGTCAATGGCGGCATCCATCGTTGGAACGACGAAGGCGACAAAATGCCGCGTAATCGATTTGGCCGCGATTTTTTCTCGCTGTAAGCCCTTCAACTGCACTTGAATCAGGCGCACGACCTCTTCGGCGAGCGGCGCGGAGGTGGTGACGAGATACACCTGCGCATCTTCGTCATGTTCTGCCTCACACAGCAAATCCGCCGCCACGTGCGCCGGCTTCGCGTCATCATCCGCCACCACTAACAATTCACTGGGGCCGGCCACCATATCGATGCCGACGGTGCCATAGAGCAGCCGCTTTGCCGTCGCCACATACATATTTCCGGGACCCACAATCTTATCGACCTTGGCGATCGTTTTCGTCCCGAACGCCATGGCGCCGATCGCTTGCACGCCGCCCACGCGATAAATTTCGTCGACACCGGCGATATCCGCAGCCACCAGCAGATAAGGATTGATCTCCCCTTTGGGTGTCGGGGTACACATGGCGATCCGCCGTACCCCGGCTACCTTCGCAGGAATCGCGCACATCAACACCGAGGAGGGATAGACGGCCTTACCACCGGGCACATACACACCGACGGCATCCAGCGAGGTCACCATCTGACCAAGGGTCGCGTTCTGCTCCTGATACATCCAGGTTTTGGTGCGCTGACGTTCATGGAACTGGCGTACCCGTTCCGCGGCATACCGGAGCGAGTCGCCCTCATCCTTCCGGATGTGGTAATAGGCCTCCTTGACCTCTTCCGGTGTGACACGGATCTGATCGATCTTCAGAGGGAGACGATCGAACTTCTTGGTATACCGCAGCACGGCACGATCCCCGCCCCGTTCGACGGCCTGGAGAATCGCGCGCACACTTTTCTCGACACTCGCTGCCTGCGAACGCGAGCGGGTCGCGATTTTTCGCAACGCCTTGGCGAACGCCCGATCGGTACTCGCAAGAATGGTCATGACATCCGTCCTGCCGCCGCGCATCCTGGATTGATGGGGCCGCTCACTCTGAACCCCACGGCTTCCTGCGCGGGATAGGTTGGCCGCGCTATTCCGCCGCCACGGCTGCGCGCAGCCGATCGATCAACACCTGCAACGGTTCGTGTTTCAATTTGAGGCTGGCCCGATTCACGATCAACCGGGCGGTGGAGTGGGTAATCACCTCCACCTCTGCCAGATCATGGGCCCTCAAGGTACTGCCCGTTTCGACCAGATCGACAATTCGATCAGCGAGTCCGACAATCGGGGCCAGCTCGATCGACCCATACAGTTTGACAATCTCAACCGGCACCCCGCGCTGATTGAAGTAGCGCTCGGCGACGCTGGGATACTTCGTCGCCACCCGGATCTTGGACGACCACCGATCCGGCGAAGGCTGTCCCTGTAATGCGGCGACCGAGATTCTACACGCTCCCACCTTCAAATCCAACGGCTCATAAACGTCGCTGCCCTGCTCCAATAGCACATCTTTCCCCACCACGCCGACATCGGCCGCTCCATGTTCGACATAGGTCGGCACATCGGTCGGCCTGACGATCAAAAATGTCGCATCGTTGTCGGCGCAGTCGAAGACCAGCTTTCGACTTTCCACAGAAAGACCGGGGCTGTAATACCCGGCCTGTTTGAATAGATCTAACACCGGCCCCAGCAATTTCCCTTTCGAAAGCGCGATCGTGAGTCCTTTCGGCCTTGCGTCCCCTGGTCTTCTCGCCCCCACGCTCACTTCCCCTTTCTCCGCTCGATGCTGGCGCCCAAGACTCGAAACTTCTCTTCCAACCGTTCATAGCCTCGATCGAGGTGGTACACCCGCGATACTTCGGTGGTGCCTTCAGCAGCGAGCCCGGCCACGATGAGGCCGGCACTGGCGCGAAGATCCGACGCCATGACCGGCGCGCCGGTCAATCGCTCTTTGCCTGTAATCACCACCCGATTGCCCTCGACGCGAATATCCGCCCCCATGCGACGCAATTCTTCCACATGCATGAAGCGGCTCTCGAAGATGGTTTCCGTGACCACGCTGGTTCCTTCGGCCACCGCCATGAGGGCCACAAACTGCGCCTGCATATCAGTGGGAAACCCGGGATGGGGGCTGGTTCGCACGTTCGTTCCTTTTAAACGCCCGGTCACCTTGAGACGAACCCGTTCCTTTTCCTCAAGCAGCTCTACACCAGTTTCTCGCAGTTTCATCAAGAGCGGTTCCATATGCTCCGGACGGCAACGCTCGACCACCACCTCTCCGCCGGTGATGGCTCCGGCCACCAGGTAGGTCCCGGCCTCAATGCGGTCGGGAATCACCTCGTGGTCGGCGCCATGCAATTCTGTCACGCCCTCAATCGTAATCATGTCTGTTCCCGCCCCGAAGATGCGCGCACCACGCTTGACGAGGAACGCGGCGAGGTCACTGATTTCCGGCTCTTTCGCCGCGTTTTCCAGCACCGTGGTGCCCTCCGCCAGTACGGCTGCCATCATGAGGTTTTCCGTGCCGGTGACGCTGGGGGTGTCGAAGTAAATGCGGTTGCCACGCAAGCGACGAGCGGTCGCCTTGATATACCCATGCTCGATTTCGACTGTTGCGCCCATTTTTTCCAGCCCCGCCAGGTGAAAGTTCACCGGTCGAGATCCGATCGCGCAACCGCCGGGAAGCGACACTTTCGCCTCGCCTAAGCGAGCCACCAGAGGGCCCAACACCAATACCGATGCCCGCATGGTGCGGACTAAATCGTACGGAGCTTCCGTTGACGCAATGGCCTGCGCCTGCACAACCGTGTGCTCACCCTCCTGGGTGACGGCGAGACCCAACATGCCGAGCAACTTGCCCATGGTCAGCACATCGACCACGCGCGGCATGTTCGACAAGACACATTCGCCGCCGCCGAGAATGGTCGAGGCAAGAATCGGCAACGCGGCGTTTTTCGCCCCGCTGGTGCGGACTTCGCCTTGGAGTCGGCGTCCACCTTGAATAAGGATTTGGTCCATAGGTTCAGAACGCCGAGTTGTACTTTGCCGAGGGAGCTGAGTTCATTTCTTTCTTCTCGAAACAGACGACGCGGTCGATCTCGCCCTGATCCCGAAGAACAGCAAGGGTGCGAAACAATCCACTTTCCTCCGCTTGCCGACAGACAGCAGCCGCTTGGCCCAGCCCCACTTCCATGAGAAGAACGGCCCCGGGCTTCAAATATGCAGGAGCTTGCTGTAGTAGCCGACGATGCACATCCATACCATCACGACCTCCCACCAATGCCAAGTGAGGCTCGAAGTCTCTCACCTCGGGCTGAAGAGCAAACAATTCGAGTTCGGCGATATACGGAGGGTTGGAGAGAATCACGTCTACTTGATTCGCCACATGTTCCTCCGCAAGCGGGTTCAGGAGGTCACCGTGAAAACATGCAACGCGTGCATCAAGGCCATGTTGCGCTATATTGGCTCTGGCCACCGCCAAGGCGTCAGCCGAGACGTCGATCGCCAACACACGCGCCTCGGGCAATGCCAACGCCACCGACACGGCCAAACAGCCGGACCCGGTCCCCACATCCACGACCATAGCGGAAGGGTTGCGCGCACATCGACGAACCGCCTCCTCAATCAATAATGCGCTCTCCGGACGGGGAATGAGCACCGACGGGGTGACAAGGAACTCGCGTCCGTAAAACTCCTGCGTACCAAGCAGATACTGCAGCGGTTCACGATTAGCCCGCCGTGCAACCAACGCCTGCACGCGCTCGCATTCCGCAACCGTCATCCGGCGTTCTGCGTTGACCCGCTGCATGAGCGGCGATACATGCAGCACGTGCTCCAGCAACCAGGCAGCCTCCAAAGCTGCCCGGTCGATCCCGGCAGCATCCAAACGACGTTCGGCATCACCCTGCAAAGCACCAAGGCTTGGCATGGGCCGGACGGCGTTGTCGAGCTGCGGCTGGCTCATTTGGTTTCCATGCTGGCCAAGTGTTCGTAGTGTGCCCGCAACGCGTGCACGATCTCGTCCAGATCGCCGGCTAATACTTGATCAAGTTTGTGAACGGTCAGCCCGATGCGGTGATCGGTCACACGATTCTGGGGAAAATTGTAGGTGCGAATCTTCTCGCTCCGGTCACCCGTTCCAACCTGCGACTTGCGGTCTTGCGCAATGGCCGCGTCCTGCTTTTCTTTCTCGGCCTCGACAATGCGGGCCCGTAGTGTCCGCATGGCTTTGGTTCGGTTTTTGAGCTGTGACCGCTCGTCCTGACAACTTACGACCACCCCCGTCGGAATGTGCGTAATGCGGACGGCTGAATACGTCGTGTTGACACTCTGCCCACCGGCGCCGGACGAACAAAATGTATCGATGCGCAAATCCTTCGGATCAATGTGCACCTCAACTTCGTCCACCTCTGGCATGACCGCCACTGTCACGGTAGAGGTGTGAATTCTTCCGCTGGCTTCCGTAGTGGGGACACGCTGCACGCGGTGCACTCCGCTCTCGTAGCGAAGACGACCGTACGCGCCCTTCCCCTCGAGTAGAGCAATCACTTCCCGATACCCGCCGATTCCTGTCTCAGACGCATCGACGACTTCCAACTTGAGCCGGTTGCGCTCGGCATACTTGAGGTACATTCGGAACAGATCTCCGGCAAACAGGGCCGCCTCATCCCCGCCCGTTCCGGCTCGGATTTCCAGGAAGACATTTTTCTCGTCACGCGGGTCTTTCGGAGTCAGAAAATCCTTGGCACGACCTTCAAGATCCAGCACCTGCTGCCTGAGATGAGCACTTTCCTCCGCAAAGAGCTGCTTCATTTCGAGCCCGGTCGAGGCGTCTTGTAGCATGGCCGACACCTCGTCGAACTGCTTCTTCAACTCCGAATACACGTCAAATTGAACCGCCGCTTCTTCCAGTTCTGTCCGTTCTTTGTTCAGTTTATGGATCATTCCCGGTTGGTTGAGGATAGCGGGGTCCATGAGTTGGTTGGTCAACTCCTGGTGGCGCGCAGCCATCCCTTCCCACTTCTTGATCAGCCCATCTTCCATATACCGCCCAATCCGGCCGTAGCCCGCATCGCCAAAAAAACAAGAGACCCTGCCCCAAAAGGAAGCAGGGTCTCCATGATGTCCTGACTGAGGCCTACTTATCTTTTTTGGCGTACTTCTTCTTAAACCGTTCGACACGCCCTTCCGTATCGACGATTTTCTGCGTTCCTGTAAAGAAGGGATGGCATCCTGCACAAATGTCGACCTTGATATCTCCGATGGTGGATCGCGTCTTGAACGTGTTCCCGCAAGCACAATGCACAGTAGCCTCACGGTAGACCGGATGAATTCCTTTTTGCATACCTGCTCCTCTACTGACCTTAATCGTTGATTCGGTCCTGCTCGCCAGGGTGCACGACTTTACACTGGAGTGGCCCGCACTGGCAAGCGGCAGCCTACCGATTCATTGATTGCAAAAATTCCTGATTGGTTTTGGTCCCGCCGATCTTATCCATCAAGAACTCCATGGCTTCCATGGTTCCTAACGGGCTCAAGACCTTGCGCAGAATCCACATCTTGTTCAAGCGGTCACGGTCGACCAACAGCTCTTCCTTACGAGTGCCGGACTGACTGATATCGATCGCCGGAAAGAGACGCTTGTCGGCCAACCGCCGATCCAAGTGCACTTCCATATTGCCGGTTCCTTTGAATTCCTCGAAAATCACATCGTCCATGCGGCTGCCGGTGTCGATCAACGCGGTGGCCATGATGGTCAAGCTGCCGCCATTCTCAATATTCCGAGCTGCACCGAAGAATCGCTTTGGCCGCTGGAGGGCGTTGGAGTCGAGACCGCCTGAAAGGACCTTTCCGCTGGGAGGGGCAATTGTGTTGTATGCCCTCGCCAACCGAGTGATGCTATCGAGCAGAATGACCACATCTTTTTTATGCTCGACCAGGCGCTTCGCCTTCTCCAGCACCATTTCCGCAACCTGAGCGTGTCGTTGAGCCGGCTCGTCGAACGTTGAACTGATGACTTCAGCCTTCACCTGGCGCTGCCAGTCGGTGACTTCTTCGGGCCGTTCGTCGATCAAGAGAACGATGAGGGTGACTTCCTTGTGGTTCTTGAGAATCGCACGGGCGATCGCCTGCAACAACATGGTTTTTCCGGTTCGCGGAGCGGCCACGATCAGACCCCGTTGGCCCTTACCGATCGGCGTCGTGAGATCCATAACACGCGTGCAGTACTCTTCCCGGTCAAACTCGAGGTTCAATCGTTCTTCAGGATAGAGCGGGGTGAGGTTATCGAACAGGATTTTGTCGCGTGCGACCTCCGGGTCCTCATAATTAACCTTTTCCACCTTGAGCAAGGCAAAATAGCGCTCGCTTTCTTTCGGCGGGCGAATCTGTCCGGACACGATATCGCCCGTCCTCAGATTGAAGCGTCGAATCTGCGAAGGAGAGATATAAATATCGTCAGGGCCCGGCAAATAGTTGGAGTCCGGAGCACGAAGGAACCCAAATCCATCTGGCAAGGTCTCCAATACACCTTCACCAAACACAACACCGTTTTTCTCGGTCTGCGCCTGCAGGATGGCGAAGATGAGCTCTTGCTTCCGAAGGTTCGCCGCACCTTCAATTTTCAAATCCCGCGCCACCTCATTCAGGTCGGCGATCGACTTCTGCTTGAGTTCCGCGAGATGCATAACTTCCCCTTTAACCTGTGTCATACCTCTTCCCTACCAGGCTCTCAACCCGATAGCTCCCCAAAATGAGAAAAACGATTTAGTACTCATGAACGAATTCACGGAAGTGATTGTCTAGGTCTCAACCTGCTGGTTGTTTATGGCAGGAGCGCTCTGATGAAGGTGTTATTGATTGAGAATTTGCAGAAATGAAAGTAACCCACTGTTGCACACTCGACGCTGAACTACTCTGGGATTTTTACGATTGGAATGGACTCGGGAGCTGATGCACAGAAGGTAATGCGCTTTCTCAGAATCGCGAAGTTGTCCTGATTTTAGCGTCCAGTCCGCTCTTTGTCAACAAATTAAAGCCCGGAAAGAACCTTCCAGTTCCCGTTCCAGTTGTTATTTGAATATCTCTATGAATATTTCATGGCAGGACATTCAGGCTTTTTGCATTCCCTTAGCCACACCCTAAGGCTCGCCGCTCGGCCTTGGTTGCAGCCTAAAGACTGTTATGCTAAAGATCGCGCGGGAAATTATCCATGGCAAAATCAGATCACGATACCCCAGATCGCATTTTCACACTGGCCGAAGCTAACGAACTTCTCCCCCAGCTCAATCAACGGTTTGCGGCCGTACGCAGGGCTAAAACCGTCATTGCGAGCACGAAAGCCGAGGTAGGCAAAGCCAGTGAAAAAGCGGTCTCAGGAGGTGGAACTCCGGTCGGCGCACTCTACATTCGAGCACTCCACGAAATCAGTGGTAGCTTGCAGGCAATCCATGAGCTTGGAGTGGTGATCAAAGACGTCGACCTAGGACTATGCGACTTTCCCTACAAACTCGAAGGCCGAATTGTGTACCTATGCTGGAAATTTGGAGAAGAAGAAATCCGATGGTGGCACGAAATCTCCTGTGGATACAAGGATCGGCACCCTCTTGATGAAAGTGCCGCTTAGCAGGAACGCCTATGAAATTTGTCATTCTCGGCTTTGATGGGCCTGAGGGCCAGGCAAAGCGTAAAATTCACCGGGCCGCGCATCTCGCCAGCCTCGAGCCCCTAAACCACCAGGGAAGAGTCCTTCTGGCCGGCCCCTTCACCGACCAGGCCGGCAGTTTGATTATTATCGAGGCGAATTCTCTCGAAGAAGCGAAACAGATTGCCCAAGACGATCCGTATACCGTTCACGGAATTTTCGAACGCGTGGAGGTTCACCCCTTCCAGCAGGTGCTTCCCTCCTTATCGCCTCCAGCATGACCGATGTCTTAGCAGCTCATGCAGCTGGTTCCGGCTTTGTCAGATTGACAACTAAAAAGATTGCCACCTATAATGCGCACTTAGCGTCGTTTGTGAAGGCCTGAGTTCTGTAGTTCAAAAGACCTAAATGCCTTCTTGCACGCTGGCCCTAAATTTCCCCAAAGTGGGCCTTCTGCTGTGTTGCAGAAAAACATCGAGAAAGCATAGAGTGACTTGACCCCACGCTTTAATCGAGGGTGTCCCTTCTCCAAGTTTGTTAACCCCAAAAAGAGAGCAGGTTCGAATGACTCAGTATCGCGTGTTACCAGGCCCAGAACACTTTCTGCCACCGGCCGCAGCCTCAATGGGGATTTACCTCCCCAACCCGGGTGAGGCACATATCAACGGCGTCATCGTTCCGGAAGAAAAGGCCTACGAGGAAGCCGCACGCCAATTCCTTATGGCGCAAGTGCCAACCATTTTCCCGGGGCCCTTGGTTCTGTGGGCCTGGAACGAAAAGGCCGCTAAGAAAGCAGCCGCCGTCAGAAGCCTCTATGAAACATTGAAAGAATGTGTGCAGCCCGGACAAAAGCCGATGCTAATTCCGATGCCCGACTATCGCCCCAAGTACCCGAAGATCAATCCGGAAGTTGAAATTAATCCTAACCACCCAAATCTCACCATCTGGCATAACAAGATCGACTGCTGCATGTTCATCGGCGTACACTGCCACCAGGCCAATTTGTCCCTTAAGATTATCCGTGGCGGCACGTCATGCTATACGGTCGCGATGTGCGCACAAGCAGGGCATGAAGACGCCATGCTCTCCTTCAGAGATGCCTCAGTGGAAAAAATTCTGAAACTGGGTGAGTGGATTCGCAAACTGAAAGGCACCGTTAAACCACGGCTGACAACAGCTAAGACAAGTGCTTCCAACTAACAGGGTTGAAGCACTTCTAACGATGAAAAGGAGGCCGAGTCCATGGCGGAAATAAAATCCCACATCGGGACCCAGAATAAAAAGGGCCAGACCTATACAGATGCTTGGAAAATGATGCATGAGGCCCCTCGCAATCCGTCATTTTATACCGGTAGCGAGGTCATTAAAGAGGCGTTGAGGCGGGCAAGCTGTGATGTGATGATCGCCTACCCCATCACTCCTCAGAGCGAAGCCGCGGCCCTTATCGGTGAATTGTTTGCAGAGGGCTATATTGGCGACTATTTCCGCGGAGAGAGTGAGTTTGCCGTCATGTCGCAATGTGCTGGCGCCGCATTCGGCGGAGCGCGAGTATTCACGACCACAGCGGGTCCCGGAACAATGCGCGCTATGGAAAACTTTCCCATGTGGGCCGGTGCGCGCCTGCCCATCCAAATGATCGTCACATGCCGAGGTATCAATTCACCACTCTCGATTCAGCCAGATACCATTGAGATTTCATATCTATTAAATACTGGCATGCTCGTCTGGCATGCAGAGACGGCGCAAGACTTCTTTGATTGGATTCTCAAGGGTTTCATGGTCTCAGAAGAGCCGGAAGTGCATTTGCCATTGGCCTTATGCTGCGATGGTTTCTTCGTGACCCACACCAAAGACGTCGTCAATCTTACCCCGGCCGATATGTGCCTTCCACCTTATGATCCGTATCGTTCACCTGTGCCCTGCATGGACATGGAATGTCCGCCGGTCCGCATGATGCGGGACCCTTTCATCATGAAGAGCAACTACATCAGCTATGCCACCCACGCTTCCTGGCAACAAGAAATTTGGGCAGCGGTGGAACGGTCACGCAAACATACGATCAAGTGGATCAATGGCCTGATTGATACCGAAAACACCGATGCAGAGGTCGTCATTGTTGCGTCCGGCACCGCAGTGTCTCAAGGGCGAGAGGCTATCCGGTTGCTCGAGGACGAAGGCGTGCGTTGCGGATTAGTAAAAGTGAAATCGCTCCGCCCCTGGCCGGGAGAGGAAATTCGTGAAGCCACAAAGAATGCGAAGCATATCTTTGTGCCTGAGTTTAACGTCACGGGATGGCTGGCGAAGGAAATTAAGGCCACTATTCCCAATAGCGAGCGCGTGCACGCCGGTCCGCACGTCTGCGGCGGTATGACTATGCCCCCGGAAATTATCGTCTCTGAGATCAAGACAGCCCTCGGCCTACGGTCTGAGTCGCTTGCGGGCAGAGGTAGCTGACATTGTCCCCCTGTAGTAACTCGGTGAACTGAGCCACCAATTTCGAGATAGATAAGCCTTGAGGAGGCATACATGAGTAAAGAGCGAATCAAAATTTCGCCGGAACTATATGACATCATGCCATCGGACTACCAGGATTTGGTCCAGAGTGCGACCTACGGTAAAGAGGACCGCGGCTGGAAGGATATTGGAACCTCGAAGGAACTGATTGAGCAACATTCCTTGTGCGCCGGTTGCCCAGAATCCATGGCATTCCGTTATATCCTGGCCTCCCTTCCTAATCCGGAAGACACAGTCATGGTTGGATCTACCGGCTGTACCAGCCTTGTTTTCCCCATGGTGGCCGTGCACAACATTCACTCTCTCTTCGGCAACCAGAATGCAATTGCATCCGGGCTGAAGCGAGCGCTTAGCGTGCGGTTCCCGGATCGTGTTAAGGATGTCGTAGTCCTCGCTGGCGACGGCGCCACGGTTGACATCGGCCTCGACATGACCCTGCAGGCCTGGTTTCGCCAGGAGAAATTCACCACCATCTGTTTTGACAACGAGCTGTATGCGAATACCGGTGGTCAAGAAAGCGGCCTGATGCAAAAGGGCTTCGTCGCGAAAATGGCCCCAGTGGGCAAACTGTTCGACAAAGTCCGGCTGCCTGAAATCGCACGGGAGTCCGGTTGTCACTATGTTGTCAACTGCACGGTGAGTAAGCCGTCCCTAGTCGAGAAGGTTGTCCGAAACGCGGTGTTGATCGCACGGGAACTGGGTCCGACCTATCTTCAGCTCTATACGCCCTGCATTTTGGAGATCGGCAAAAACAGCATGGAAGGCCTACAGGAAATGAGGGATTCCGAGAAACCGGCCGAACGGTTCGCCTATAAAGAATACATCAGCGAGCCGGCGAAGCAGCTTCTGGCGGAGCGAGACGCCAAGGCTAAGGAAAAGAAAGCTGCGGCCAAGCAGTTGGCGGGAAAAGCTTAAGGAACCGGAGGTCGTTCATGATCAAGAAAAGACTTAACATTCGCATGTCAGGATTAGGCGGCCAAGGGGCCGTGACGGCAGCCCATGTCATGGCCATGGCCGCGAATCGGGACGGCAAATTTTCCATCTCCAATCCATTCTTTGGTGCCGAAAAGCGTATGGCGCCGGCAGAAAGTTATTGCCGAATCGGGATTGAGCGGATCTACGATCGGGGAGAGCTGGTATTCCCGGATGTGATCGAGGTGTTTCACCCTCAGGTCATTACAATGGGCAAAAGCTATACTATGCCCTTCTATTCCGGGGTGAAGGAAGGCGGAGTCGTCATCATCAACTCTGCACAGCCCTTGCTCTCAGAGGAAGACATTAATCGGCTCAAAGATTTGAACGTGTCCCTGTTTTATATCGCGGGGACTGAGCTTGCGATCGAAGTCGCAGGGACCGAGCTCTCCACCAACATGTCGATGATCGGTTCGGTGGCGGGCATTACCAAATGCGTCTCGATGGAAGCTCTCGACGGTGCTTTGCAGGAACGGTTCGGAAAGAAATTTGTCGCATCCGGCGGAACGGCCTCATTGGACGAAGCCATCAAGAAAAAGTTCGCCAAGAAGGAAATGCTGCTGGCCAAGAACCTGGCGACGGTCAAGCGAGCATACGAGATCGCAAGCGAATGGGCCGAAAAAAATAAGGTCGAGTTGCGAGTCGGTAATCCTGCCGTTGCGGCTTAACGAGAGAGAAGGAACCACGTCGCATGTATAACGTAGCGCAAGTCATCGACGAGAAGTGCGTGGCCAAAAAGGGCTGCCGACTGTGCATCATGTATTGCCCTGAAGCCAACTGCTTGGATCTCAACGTCACAAAAATGGTAGCAGAAGTAACAATCGATCGCTGTAAAGGATGCGAACTGTGCGTCGTCGTCTGCAACGCCGCTAAGCACGAAGCGATCGAAATGCAAGCCGTCAGCGCCACTGGACAGCTGATGTCTCACAAGTCCGAGTCCGCAGCCCTCGGACAAGCCTACCAAGGATAAAGCAGGCACTTCGTCTCATAAACCCCATAGCGTCCCACGCTATGGGGTTTTTTCTTGAGATGCGCACCCGAGGAGATCTAATGGAAGAAGACAACGTACTCGATGAGCTCCTCCGAAACATTGCCGCCCTGCTGAACGAATATCCCAAGGCTATCGAACGGCGAGCGGCTGCAATACACGCAAGCGGGAAGGATCTTGAACTGGCAGAAAAGCTTGTCAAAGCCGCCGACACCATGCGGGATAGCGGGAATCTCTATCTCACGTGGGCAAAACATTTTGCCGCGCAGGCGGAAGGCAACACGGACGCCTCCTCGGACGAGGACGAGACCGATGATTTCGGCATCTAAAAAAGTCTCCCCCTTCGCTCCTCAGTTTTGTTAGAATGCCGACGTTTGCGTAACATCTTTGTTCCCCGGTAGCTCAGTTGGTAGAGCAGCCGGCTGTTAACCGGCTGGTCGCAGGTTCGAGTCCTGCCCGGGGAGCCAACCTTTACGCTCTTGCGAACTCGTTCCCACCTCGGCAAGCTCAAAGATATTAAAGACAAGCTTGTCGGGGTGGACGATGATATCCCGCACCAAACACCGCAGCACTTCCATCTTCTCTTTCGGAAGCAAAGCCCCGAAAATCCGTTGAAAGTTCTTCAGGTTGCGTAGCACAACCTCTGAATCATATTCCCTGGCCATGTGCTCCTGGATCTGCCGTTGCACTGCCTGGTACTGCGTTTCTAGGCTATGCTGTTCCTGCTGCTGCCGGCGCATTTCGTCTTCCAGGCGTTGGACGGACACAGTTCCCTGCCCTACCCCTCTCACTAATCGATCTATTTCACGTTCGAGCCGGTTCAGGCTCGCCTTCAGCCGGATAGCTTCCTGTTCCAACGGTCGCACTTGCTCCTTTTGGTCCCGGTTCAGCTCCTCGACTGTCACCTTCACCCACTCCGCTTGCTGACTCAAGGTGGATAAATATTCAACAACCTGATTTTCTACCGCGTCGGCATTAAGCGCCTTGATGGTACACACGCTGTTGCTGTGCTGCATGGTCTTCGTGCAGCGATAGTAGGCAATTCGGTTGATTGATTGATCCTTGCGGCGCTTCTGCGTGTAGTGAGGGCTCATAAACGACTGGCAGACACTACATCTGAGCAATCCCTTGAGAAGAAATGTCCGCTGGATCTTGGTGACCGCTCGGCCATGATCGCGAGGGAGTGATTGAACCTTGTGATACAGCCCCTCCTCAATCAACGCTTCGTGTTCCCCTTGGAATAGTTGGTCGTTAAACTGCGTGCGCCCGCAATACACGGGATTCGCCAGGATATAGGCCAGCGTCATCTTCCCCCACTGCTTCCCGCTCCTCGAAAGCCATCCTCTGCGATGGAGCTCGGCACGAAGTCGGGTCAGTGATGGGTCTTGGGCAAACTGCTGAAACATGAATTGCACACAGGGAGCTTCTTCGGGATGCCTGACGAGGCGCTTATCTTCGTTGCGATAGCCAAACGGAACGATTCCCCCATTCCAGAGGCCTTTCGTGGCCCGTTGCTGCATCTTGTCTCGGGTACGATCCGCCGTCATTTCCCGCTCAAATTGGGCAAAGTCGAGGAGGATGTTTCGCAGCAGTCGTCCCATCGGATGATGCGTATCAAGACTTTGGGTAATCGACACGAACTTCGCGCCGTGGCGGTCGAATAAATCCATCAGGACATGGAAATCTTTCACGGATCTGGTTAATCGATCAATTTTGTACGCCAGCACGCAGGATATCCGTCCAGTACGAATATCCTGGAGCATTTCCTTTAGAGCCGGTCGATTCATCGTATCCGCCGAGAAGCCAGCGTCTTCATAGACTCGATAAATGACGTACTGATCCTGGCTCCTGCAGTAGGCCTCAAGCTTTTCGCGCTGGGTTTCGAGAGAACTGTATTCGGTGTCTGCCTGATTCCGCGTCGAGACGCGCGTATAGAGCCCGCAAATGGTCGGGCCGGGGGTAACTGCCATTATGCCGTTCCTTTCTCTTGTAGGGCCAAGCAGGCACGTTCCAGCCAGTTCGCCAAGCGGATGCGCTGGTGATACCACGCCACGTAGCCAATCACACGCAGTGCGCGCCAAGCCATTTCGCGATTATTGAGCACATACGGGAAGACTTCTCGCTCTAGTCGCTCCTTCGGTAAGGACGCCATCAACCAGACAAGGGCAAACGCATCAGCCTCGATGTCTCGGTGATCATTCGGAGTGAGCAAGGCTGGCTCCTCCGTGTCTTTCATGTCGGGAAGATGCAAATGGACATGCCCCAATTCGTGGGCAATGACAAATTGTCGATTCAGCGGACTAAGGCCACGGCGAGTCACAATGATGACCTGGCCCTCGTCCCTGGTCGTCATCCCTTCAATCTTGAGGCTGAACGTGGTTTCAACCAACTCGACGCCCTGTTGAGCCGCAGCATCTTCTTGATTGTGGAAAGGGAGGGTTTGGCAGTGGGGATAGATTGCTTGAAGTTTCCGAATAAACCGTTCCGGTCGTCGCAACCACTGGATGAATGAAGGGAGCAGACCCGATACCGCCTTCATCGTCGGATTCTCCTCTTTCGTTGCTGGAGAATGACCGCCTTTAACTGCTTCATCGCCTCTTTCAGTTCTGCGCTCGACACGGCTTGGTGAGCACTCAAGAGGGCCGGGAGGATCAGATCCGGCACCCGCTTCGCTTCAACAAGCAGGCGCTCAGGCGGATCGATGCGCAAGACCTCGGCCAGTCTCAGAATCATCTCATCGTCTGGCGGGAGTCCTCGTTCACCGGATAACAAACGGGAGAGATACGCCGGGGAGATACCGGTTTCGCTGGCTACCGTCCGGAGACTGAGGTTGACCTCTTCCATTCGTTTTTTGACCAGCAGGCGAAAACCCTGCGGGGCTTGGGGAGTCTCTCGATTGGGCTCTGGAGTATTCATGGGGGCAGTCTATAGCTGAATTGTTGTCACACAGTCAACATAAAATCCTTCCACCAGCTTGACCATTAGGCAACGATACCCTATAGTGCGCTTCACGGAGGCTGCACATGATCAAAAATCACCTCAAAGAATGGCGGGCTCGACAAGCGCAACGCGGCATTTCCAAGGCTACCCTGGCACGCAGGATACGGGTGAATCGTTCCTACGTCACCAAAATGGAACAGGGCAAGGCGGTACCGAGTCTGCAGGTCGCCCTGCTCCTCGCTGAGTATTTCGGCTGCACCGTTGATGAACTCTTTGAGTTGCAGGCCGAAAAGACACCGGAGCTTTCCCATGATCATGTGTTGCCCACTGGGCATCTCAATGAAGATTGAAGTCCATTTCATCCCCGTCAATTCACACGCGAGAGAAGAGCGCAGCTCACGCCTGCAGGCCCTTCTGCTCCAGGGTGCACGACGACTCACCGGCTTGCCCGCCAGCACTTCTACGAGTCCCCAGAGTTCGTCTCTCCCGGCTTTCTCGCCACCACCACCATCTGAGGAGACGTTTCATGGCTGATGCCTATTCATCCAGGTTCGAATCAGCCCCTCAAGACCCTGAATCACGCGAACGGCCTGTCAGGCCGGAATGGTCGCGCAAACAAAAGCGAGGGTATCAGCGAGTTCGTTCGCTTTTGTGGTTTTGGGAAGCCCATCACTTTCAAGTGTTATGGGTCACCCTGTCCACCGCAGAAGGTGGTCACGCCGACAAGCTGACTTATCACCACAAGCAATTACGTCAGAGGATCGAGCGGCAGCTCGGCTATCGAGGCCTGGAGTATTACCAAGTTCGTACGGAAGAAGGTCACGGCGTGCTGCATATCTTTTGGGCATGGCGGGTCCCAGACGGTGAACGCCCTCGCCGGTTCTGGATCTCGCAAGAATGGCTCTCCGCACAATGGGAAGGCCTTCACGGGGCTCCGGTGGTCTGGATCAAGGCCTACAAGCCGGGGCATCGCTCCCGGAACCGCCTCAGCCGATATGTCATCAGTCAATACGTTCAGGATCAGTCAGGCTACGTGAATATGTGCTGGTCATGGAAACGGTCCCTCGGCTTCCCGATGAGCACTCTGTGGGAGGAAATGCGCAATCAATGGTCGAGCAGGAATGCCTTTCGCCGGATTCGCGGGGAGGTCGAAATTCCCCGCGTTGTGCTCTTCAAAACCTGGGAAGACCTGCTCGCCGGGCATGCCATCTGGTTCGACGGATTCATTCTGCAACTGGTCCTCGGGAAAGGCCTCAGCTGTTGTAAAGCATGACCACGAACACCTGTGTTCGGAAAATTGATTCCCTCTTTGGCCCAACCTGCTGCGCACGACCTGGTCTGGTCTATGATCGAGCCCGCAAAGGCTGGCTCTGCGCAGCACACAGCCAAGAACGGCTGTGCGAGTTCTGTCAGGCGGATAGGATGTGGGGGCGGATCTGCTATTTGGAGGAAGGAATTGCTACAGAAGTCTTACTCTGCAGTACGTGCGCTGGCTTAACCATTAAAAAATCCCACTGGCGATCTCCACCTCCTTCCTAGCTCGCCGTACCGCCTAATCCAAGCATCTTGCCAACAAATATCATGACCGCGATAGGCACGAATGTGACACCTGGAAGAATAGTGAGGAATGCAGCAAACACAAGGCCAAGTGCAAAAGCGAGAGTGGCAAATAGTTCTGACTCCTGAGGCCAAGCCTTCCTAACGAGTAGTTCGACGATCCACCCGCCGCTGTAGCAGATATTTGCCATAATCCCATAAAGAACAATCGCAATGAGCGCGAAAATAGGTGGGTCAGGCAATCCTGCGGGTATACCGAATAGGGATTCCCCGATAACACCCATAAACAAGACCGTAAGACATGTAGCTATGCCACATGCTCCGACGACTATGTTGAAAATAAGTCGTCGGGCCTCCCACCACCCTATGACTTGCCACATGGTCGTAAGCGGACCATCTCGCCTCACGAGTTTGGATTCTCTCAAGCTTTGAAGAGCGTGAATTATCATAGTTATTCGAAGCTCTGAGGCCCTAATGAAGTCTAGCGCCAAACATACCCCGAACCAAATAAATTACAGTTCTCGCTCTAGCTAACCAGAATAAGCACAAAACGCTACGCCGTGCCGCTCTCTAATGGCCAGGCAGCAAGCGACGCTGCCTAAGCCTTGCTCTCACCCTGAAGGCTTCTAGGGTGTGAGGGAGGCTTAGGCGCACCACTGCAAACCGATGACGGCGATGCGTAAGCTTGGCCGTCCCCTTGGAGGGCCGTGTACAGTCGGTATTAGGGAGATGAGGACTTACCAGAACACGGGGATTAATCGAAGAAGAACTCCGCCCAACGATGCCGCCCGGCCGTTCCGGACCACTGGACCGGACGGCCGGGGGGATCGGGGGCGCAGCCCCCGCTTCACTTGATCTATATGGTCAAAGTAGGACAAAGCAAGCTTCTGACCGTGAGTATGTGTGTGCGCTTTGGTCCGTTCAGAGCGGCAATTATGCGCATGGTCCTGAGACGAGACCTAGAACGAATCAAAGTCAGCCCGTTTTTGACCCGTGCGCGAAAAAAAAAGTTTGGCAGGCATTCCCCGCGTTATCGGCTAGGATCAGAACAGCCAACAAGAGTGGAAACAGAATCACACAGTTACGGCAGAGCGGTGTCTTCGCATTTTTGGATGAGCGTGGATGGTGCAAACATCGGCTAGGATGGCATGAAGACGCGACTTGCCCGAAGTGACATCGCACAAGGCAATACTGGAAAGGATGGCAAAATGGTGTTCACAAAAAGTTCATTCCGTATATTTCTCCTTGCCATCTTTGTGTTTTGGGTCACGAGTGCTGCTTTTGCGGCTGATCATAAATTGGCGATGAGCAAACAAGAAGATGTCTGCCAAGCAATGCTCGGACTTGCCAATGAGGGCCTCTTGAAGGCAGAGAGCCTCGACCATCCTGAAGCCTTGGATGTGCCCGAGATCAACTTTGTTGCGTGGGAAACCACCAAACGTGCTCCCTCCTTTCAGGAACACAACGGAAATATCGAGGGAGCGCTCTTTGATATAAACAACGACGATAAGGTTGATTGGGTTGTGAGGATTCAGTGGGCACTGGGCGGGCTATATAGCCATGAGTTGGGAGTCTACTCCATGAGGAGGGAGTTTCCTTTCCAAAATGCGGGATTCGACGAGAAAGCCCTTTACAAGGCTGACGCTAGAATGACGCTAATGGGACAACAGTATTCTTTGACTCAAATTCCAAAACGACAATTCAAGGATGGGAAGAGTACCTACTTTAATATTGTCGCTGCGTATCTGATTCCATTCCAATTTAAGAATGGCACATACATCCTTATGGCTAATCCGTTTGCGTTGCCTGAGCTTTTGCAGGATAGAAGAAGATTTGCTGTCGTGGCCAAGTATTTGCCCACGTTTCAGTTGATGGATGTTTGCTACATCGAAGAAATGCAAAACAAGGTCAAGAATTGATGTTTCCTAACAGAGCTTCCGTTCTATTAGGCTCCAGATTGGTTGACTTACTTACTCAGGGGCGAGGCTAGAGACGACCAATTGAATGCCTATCGGAGGCTTTACCGGACGCCTTTGTCATGTCCGGCACGGAATTAATTGTGGAGGCGTCCTCGAAGGGAAGAGTGTGAGTCCGTGGTGAGAAAGGATGGCGGCATGAGAAAAGTAATCTGTCAGGTATTGCTTGCGATGATGGTCATGCTCGTAGTCCCAGTGTGGGCAGAAAACGTTGGGCCAACGAATTCGGTGAAGGAACAGATCGTCAAGTTGCTGGCGAGCATCACAATGAAACTCAATCATGCAGTGGATGAGAAGTTCTGTCGGCAGTTTTTCGAAGACTTCAGGAAACAGGACAAAATTGAGTACGTCCAACCGATCATCCAGGCCGATCGCGTTGATGATTCGGAATTGGCATCCTTCCTCGCTAAGTGCCCGACGGTCAAATGGATAGGAGCGGAAGCTGATGAACCCGGAAGCAAGCTCAATACAGAGACGCGCGATCAATTTGAGAATAAATCCGTAGGGACAGCACACTTTCGCCTCTACCATATTGATATCGATAACGAGAAACGGACTGGCAGCGAGCACGTGTTCTATAGTGACGGGTTTGTGCCAGAACCTTTGCCGGGCGAGGACCTGAAAGAAGTTGAGGATCTCGATAAAATTCGCGGACGGTATGTAGCCGTTGATTTCAAGAATTGTATGACTCTGAGCGGGGTGGAGGTTGGCCGGGGAGGGACAAATGCATTCCCCGTCTACAACGGTATCATTCGTTTCCAGGGGCAGATCTATATCTACGATCTGTACGGATATGGAAAGTACAGGCTGAATATTCAGGAATACGTGAGCGCGCGAAAGCGCTTTGAAATAGTTTGCCGCTATTGGCAGTAAGGGCGCAGATCTGTTCACGTCTTCGCAAGTCACTGCTTATCATCTCGACTAGTTAGCCGCGGGTTCAGCCACTTTCCCTGTGCTAGATTTGTGCTAGAAGTCGTCAGAACCTCTCAATTCTGTCAGAGCCTATCGACTCAATGGACAGCGCCTAAACTGACACTCCGTACGATTGACGCGTGGGGTCGCAGCTTAACAGGAAACATTCCTAGACATGTGGAATTGAATCGTGCGACTGGAATAAGGGCCGTGGAGCCAACCTAGATCAAAACTGGGCACTCCACTCTGTGGGGTGCCTTTTTTATCTCCCCCGACCATCCTAACAAGCGCCGCATAGCTACCCTTCATCATTAACTGCTTGTCGAGATACCGGATCTCATCGACCAGAAGCTTGAGATAGTTCTTGCTGAAGGTCCAGGATCTGTTCTCGGTTTCCTGCCTGCAACCCTTGAAAAGACTACAACCATTTTTCCCGCAAGGAGTGGAGGTTGAACTGGGCACCGAGTGAGTATTTGTTTATGATGCCTCACGCATGACTTCCCTAGAAAAATTCAACCCCGCATTCCTGCTCAGCAACCGGCACCTGATGACGCTGGTGCCTCGCTATTGGCCTCGCTATGCATGGAAGCGAGGGCTCCCTCAAAACGTACGCCTGTTCACCACGGAACCAGGCACTCAACTTCTTGGAATTTGTCACTGGCAGAGCGCCCCCACTACTGCACCAACTGTCCTGTTGCTTCACGGGCTCGAAGGGTGTGCCGAGTCGCACTACATGCGCGGGATCGCGGCCAAAGCCTACCTCGCGGGGTTCAATGTCATTCGCATGAACCAGCGCACCTGTGGAGGCACCGACCACCTGACTCCGACTCTTTACAATAGCGGCCTCAGCAGTGATTACCGCGCCATCACGCGTGAGTTGAGCCAGAGTGACGGCTTGGACCGCATCTGGTTCGTAGGCTACTCCATGGGAGGCAATCTTTTACTCAAAGCGGCGGGAGAACTGAGGCGGTCCGAACCGGCTCTCGCGGGCGTGGTGGCTGTCAGTCCCAATATTGACCCCACACAGTGCGTAGCAGCACTGGAAGAGCCCAGGAATTGGCTGTATCATTCACACTTCCTCTCGGCCCTGAAGGCGCGAATGCGGCGAAAAGCCGCGCTCTTTCCGGAGAGGTGGGACCTATCACCCCTGCGCTCGCTGAAAACGATCACGCAGTTCGATGAGGTTTACACTGCACGCGACGGAGGGTACAAGGATGTCGTTGATTACTACAATCGAGCGGGAGCACGTCACGTGGTTCCCCAGATCGCCGTTCCCACGCTGATTATCACTGCCCAGGATGACCCGTTTATTCCGGCATCTCTATTTGAGGCCCCGGCAATCAGAAATAATAAGAACATTACGTTGGCGATGCTGCGCTACGGTGGACACTGTGGATTTTTTCAGCGACATCGTCCCAGGGAAGATCGATTTTGGGCGGAAAACAGAATTATTGAGTGGCTTTCTCGGCAGTCGTAACCCGCTTCGCTCTATCCACGCGCAACCTCGAGACCATCAACGCGCATAAAGCCCAAGCGCTTGACCGAGCGGGAGCGGAGCGTAAGGCGCACATTCTGCGCCTCAGGTTCTGGCTTTGATCGTCGAGCCCGGCTTGCCAAACGGCTCTTCCAAACCCAGGTGAGGCCTGGCGAGAAACGTTCCCGCAAGCTTGCGGCCATCATCATAAGCCGGCTGCGCGGCCTGCCACTCCGCCATGGGTGGGTTAACGGGAAGGTTAACCATGAATTTCGTCCCATGGCCCACCTCGCTGAATACTTCCACGTACCCGCCATGCTCCTGAACAATTTGATGGGCAATGGTCAAACCGAGCCCGGTCCCCTCACGCTCCCCGCTTTCGTGTTTCGTTGTATAAAACGGATCAAAAATATGGTCCAGGTCGTGCGGCTCAATTCCAGGCCCGCTATCCTCCACTTCGATCTGAACCCATGGCTCATTGACGGGTTTGACCAATTTTCGCGTACGAACGGAGAGACGGCCGCCCTGCTCACTTCCGATCGCTTCCATCCCATTGATAAACAAGTTGAGCAGCACCTGTTTGATCTGCTGCCGGTCCAGTTTCACATAGGACAGGTCCGCCGCGAGTTCTTTCTCAATCGTAATGGCCTTGCTGCTCGCCTTTACCTCAATAAAATAGAGGCAAGAGGCCACCACGTCGTTTAGGTTCTCCTGCGTCAGCTTCGGTGTCATGTACCGCGCATAATCCAGAATCTCATGAACCAACCGTTCAATTCGCTCGACGTCTTCACACACCACCTGGCTGAACTGCTCCATGAATTCCACGTCATCCCGCCGGTCAGGGGCCAGTTGAACGAACGTTTTGATGGAGGTCAGCGGGTTCCGAATCTCATGGGCAAATCCCCCGGCCATGGTTTCCAGCGAACGGAGTCGGTCCGTACGCCGCATCAACAATTGAGAGCGGCGAAGGTCTTCATACAGCAACGCGTTGTCGATGGCGATCGCCGCATGCTGCGCCAAGGTCTTGAGCAAGGCCAATTCCTCGGTTGAATACATGCCATGATTTGCGCGGCGGCCCAAGTTGCAAAATCCGACAAGCCGTTCTTTGCTGACCAGCGGAATGCAGACTTCCGACTCCAGGCCCTTGAGGATGTCGAGTAGTCGCAGGTAGTCCATATCGGCCTTGTCATATTCGATTTCTTCACGAACCAAAGCGGTCTCGGTTCGTAACAACGCCCTGGGAAACTCGCCCTCCATCTTAATCGGAGGGACAATCACATCCCTGGTCACAAACCCATAGGACGCCGTCAAACTGTAGACGCCTTGCTCCTTATCGAGCACATAGACCGACGCAGTCTTGATGTTCATGACACGGGCAAGCGTTTGAACAATTTCTTTCGTGAGCGATTTCAGTTCAAGGATCGCCACCAGGGACTTGGAGAATTGCACCAGCGTGTCGTAGGCATCATACCGCTCTCGGAACAACGTCTGGCCGATTGCACGCTCGACCCCCTTTTGAAGATTGGCCAATCCGCTCGACACAGTGACAAACAAGCCGAACAGCACTCCGGCCAGCAGATAGTGGAAGCTCCCGGTGAAAATTCGAATGACGAGCAGGATCATCATATAGGCAGGGATCAGCCCCGCCAGCTTGATCGACAACATGACTTTGGGCCGGCTCGGAACGAACGAAACATCCATCAATTCGTATCGAGCGATGGCGTAAGCGACGACCGTGACCGAAAGTCCTGCCAGCAAGTACCCGACCGGATAAAAACCCACGCCATAATTTTGCAAAAAATCCAGCGAGGCCAGAAACCCAAGCGAAAGCGCCACGAAGGTATATTTCAACTGGGCGCTAAGGGTCGGCGAGGACGTGAGATGGAATCGATAGCCCTGGAAGAGCCGATAGGCTGTCAGGCCACCGCCCGCCACTACATACGCGACCAGCCAGGGATGAAGGACTCCCGCTTTGGGATACCGCCCCCAATAATAGACATACTGACCATCGACCAGGTATGGCGTAAATAACAGGCTCCAGAAGAGCCCGCCGATAACATAGTTCCAGAGAATCAGCCGATCTTGCACAACTCCGCCCACAAGTCTCTGCGCGAAGTGATAGGTCAGCGCGGGCAAGAACACTATCCCCGTGTAAATCACCCGGACCCAGAAGAGAGCTTCATCTTCGCGGGAGGCGGAAAACAACATGAAACAGCCGAACAGCCAGAGGCAGGCGGCTCCGCAGACCGCGCTGAAGACGGTATTCGAGGATGACCGGGGATTATTGCTGAGCACCCATGACGCACAGATCAAAAACAGGGTTCCGGCCAACAAGGGAGGGGTGGAATGTCCTGTCGCGCGATTGCTGAGCACGGCGCCGATAGAAGTCGCCACCACGATAATAGCGAGCACGATGGCATACCCGAGCCCTTTGTTCAGCACGACACTGATATTCATCAGGCGATACCGAACGATCGTATAGGCCATTAACGCGGTATACATCGTGATGAGCACCGTGCCGTAGGGCAGCAAGGGCACGCCATACCAGAGGGGGAAATTCGTCGCGCCACCCGTATATCCGATGACGCTGGCGGCCAGCATATAGGCATATTGATGGCGTCGGATCCCATTGGCATCGCGAAGGGCCACACCGACGAGCGAGGTGGCATACACAACGTACCAGAGGAAATACAGGAGAAACGGATGAAAGAAGGGGCCGGGCACCGGCCAGAAGGAGAAGGACATCGCAGGATGCACGTCCGCCACAAAAAAGGGGGTCGTATCCGCCAACAGGAACAATCCGGCCAATCCATAACCGAGCTTCAACGCCCTGGCATGGCGAGCCGCAATGTCGAGAAACGTCACGGTGTGGTGAAAATACAGAATGGGAATGAGCGACGCGCCGGCCATGACCAGACGCAACAAGGTCAGCGCGAGTTCCTTCGACTCGGTGAGCTGCCAACCGCAGTAGAACACGCTCCAGAACGCGATGCTCAGACAGTACAGCCCGTAGATCCGGTTGCGTGCCGCGGCAGGATCCCGGAAATAGACGAACATTCCGAGCCCCGTCGCAGCCAACGCATTGACCAACGCGCTAAATGCGAGCACTTTCATATCAGGTACTCTGAGATGGCCCGACCCGTGTCATCAGGCAGCGATCGTGACATTCGCCATGCCCTTGTCGGCTACGGCAATGAGGGCCTGGTTCCCGAACGTGGAATAGACACGCGGGCGAGCAACACCCGCCGCGCGCAACAGACTTTCTAATTCAGCCTGGTAGTGGAAATGAAACGTGCCTTCGCCTTCGCGTTCCTTGATTCTACCAGAATTATCGAGGAGGCGACGACCTTCTTCGACTTGGTCCCGCGTCTCGGCCGTTTCAACAAAGCTGCGGTAGATGGCGGAAAGATCCGCGTAGGGTTTCAGGTTCGAGATGACGAGCCGCCCCTGCGGGGTCAACACACGCAAATATTCCCGCAAGGTAAAGAGCGGGTCGCGCACATATCCGAGCACGAGATTGCACACGACGCGGTCGAAGGAGTGATCGGGAAACGGCAGCGCACACTCCAGGTCGGCCTGACAGACACGCATCGACATGGGGACATACGCTCGCAGCCCTTCATAAAACTGCCCCTGCAACGTCGCCCCGACCTGCTCGAAATTGGTCATCGCTTGAGCCAGCGCGGCCGGCACGAAATCGAGACCGACATAGTCGGGAGAGCGAAAGTCACCGCGCTTGCCATACCGCTGCCGAAACGCCTGGTTCAATTGAAGGAAGACCCCGAAGTTCCCGTTGCCGCATCCGGCATCCAAAATCCGTTCGCCCTCGTAACAATCACCCATCAATCGGTAGAGATGATCCATAAGGCGCCAGAAATCGGCGACATTCGGAATGGTCTGAAAATTCTGCAAATACTCCCGCCAGAACGCCACGTGATCCGACTTTCCCATCGGCCGTCGCTTCTTGCTCCGGTCGCGCTCGACCCGGTTCTGCGCGCCGATTTCGCGGTGCGATGGCTCGACCAGCCGTTCCTGGCGCCGTTCCGGCCATAGTTCTTGCTGACAGCACAGGGCAATTTGGCGGTAAACGGTACGAGCCTTTCGAGGACTCTCTTGCAGACGGTGTAAGGCACCCGGCACCACGAAGGAATGGCGCAGATACGGTCCAAGTGCCGACGCGACGCTGTCAATGGAGGTCGGATCGACCCAGGCGTCCTGCTCGGCATGAAACAATACGACCGGAATTCGCAGACGCGCGGCATCGCGCTGCGTGGTAAGGAGATCGGCGTAATCCCCCTTCACCGCATGCTCCAACCAACGATCCGCGTCGATGGTGAGACCCAGGATATTGACCACACCTTTGCGTACACCTGCCAGATGCTCTCCAATGAGATCTTCTTGATGCACGGCCTGCAAGGTATGCCGGACATCCATGATGCCGTTGATCAACATCAGCAACCGCACGTGAGACACGGTACCGGCGACTTTCAGCGCGACGCGGCCGGCCAGACTGGTGGCCACGAGACCGATCGGCCGACCGGGCCATTGAGCGGCCACGTGATTCAAAACGGTTTGGAGATCAGCCTCCATGTCCTCCAGCCGGAACTGCGTTACCAGGCCGTCGCTTTCCCCGACATGATTCACATTGTCGTAGCGAACGACGTGACAGCCATTGCCCACAAGGTAGTACGCCAACGGCACATAGTCGCGTTTGCTCTCTCCATACCCAGGAGCCAACACCACAATCGGGGCGTCGGCCGACAGATCGGTGCGCGGTCGGTCATGGCAGAGGACAATCCGTTGGCCGGAAGGTCGGGCGCACTCCGAAAACTCGCTGATGACAGCCGGGCCTGCCGCCTTTTCCTCAATACCTCCACCCTGCATCTGTCCAAGCAAGTGCTCGATGATATCGTCGGCCTCCTTAGCAACCGGAAGAAACCGCACACCGGCCAGAACGGTTCGCCCGGCCACCGCCGCACAGCCGGGACGGGCATCGGTCGCGCCCGGCCTGGTCCAGACGACTTCGCCCACCACCGAGCACCCGGCAGCGGGCATGGCGCCAGTGTGCGTTCCGTCAAACACGGTCGACTGCGTCCATCGCAATTCGAGTTCCGAACCCAGCAGCTCTTCTTCGGCCGACAGATGTACGCAGGCGCCAGTCGACGACAAATCCGTTGTCAGGGCGGCAGGCAACCGTCGGTCTCCCGCACGATTTCGGAGACTCACTTCAGTGCTCAACCCGACAATGACCCGTTGCTGACGCCGTCGCTCCTGTCGTGGTCGTTCAGGCCCTCCTACAACCTGCAGGCGGACGGGCGGCGCAATCACTGCAGCCTGAGAAGCGGCGTCAATGAGCGCGGCTTCTTTTTCATCCACGAGCAGGGCGGCTGTTAGGCGCAGCTGCTTTGATGGCACACGCCCTTCACTGAGCAAAGACGCCACAATCCGTTCATCGGCGGCACTCAGATGCACGAATTGGATGGCCAAGGTCACCGCCGTTTGAGCGCGGCCTGACACGAGCATATCTTCAGAAGAGCGAATGCCACAGACGATCCCCGCACTCTCCACCCCCGCGGCATCAGGGCTAAGACTCAACATCATCTGCTGATTCAGCATGGCGGGGACCTCGGAGACAAAATCCATCGAAAGGCCGCCCAAGCTGAGGCTCCTGGTCACGCCTTTCCATGTGTGACCCTGAAATTGGAGATGCGTGGGAAGGCGAAGGGTGCGACGACGAGAGGCCCGCCGCTCAGCAATGGAGAGCGACCAGGCATCGCCGGTCTTCTTTCTGTCAGCCGTCGAAACGTTCGGACTATCCCCTTGCCCACAGGGGGCGAGTAACGGCATATTCACATTGTGCGCAGTGCTAGGAATCGACATACATTTCCTCCCGCAAGAGTTGGGTGCCGGTGCTGGTCCTGCCACAGTATCGTCCTGGACAACGTGTGGCCACTTTCGCCCGCTCATGCGTTGAGCTCCGGGCGAGGCTGGACTCTTGCAAGCGCACGAACGATTCCAGAAAAGCGGGAGGATATCGGATGATCGGACAGGGGTAGGATAAACGGCACGCACAGCCTCAGTGTAGGCACACAGCGACTAGCTAACCTGTCTGGGATTCGAAGCTTATTCTAGGGAATTAAACATAATTGTCAACTCATCAGCGGAAAAAAATGAAGCTACCTACAATAATTAACTTAGTTGATAACTTCAGGGCCTTTCGTCTCCTCAGACGGTGCCTGTCTCAGCGCCGAAGCCGTCGTGACAAGTCAGGGCGCTGACGCCCGTCATGATCCTGACGCCCGCGCAGGGCCGAATAAGTAGTGTCGAGAACCCTCTGCGCTCCGCATCAATCAAAAACGGTCGTCATTATGTGCCGCAGTCCACTGCTCGTCCTGAGCCGCGGGCCATCTCATGTCCGACGGAGGCACCGCACGCGAGGAATGCACACGTGCGCCGTTGTTCCGACCAAGACCGGCCGGGTTGCTTTGAGTAGAGAGGTATGCTACCCAAGGCCTGATATCTCATCCTCCGTCAATCATTATGCGCCCTGCTTACCTTCGTCTTCACCATGGCCTATTGATTCTCCTCATGACCGGTCTCGTGCTGGGCTGTCAAAGTATCCCGCCTGTCACCGAAGGTTATCCGCATCAGCAAGCGATCCGGGGGAAAACCAGAGACCAGGTGCTGGCCTGCGCTGGAACCCCATTGCAAGAGCGAGAAGAGGGTGCGGTCACCGCGCTGCGGTACTACAAAGAGGCGCCGCTACTCGAAGAGTCCATGGTCTCTTCGAAGGGGAGCCGTCCTGCCGTGCATCACGGATGCTGGGCAACGGTGATCATTCAAGATCATCGAGTCGACCGGGTCCGGTATCATTTCGTTCCCAGTTCCGTGGATGCGTCAAACGATTGCGAAGAAATCTTCGCCCAATGCCCGTAATGAGGATCACGCGACGCCACTGGCGACAGATTCTCTGGCTGGTGCTGCTGGCCGGTTGCCTACCGGCGCCGATCTGCTGGCCCACATCGGCCTATGGGTTGGAAAAATACGGTCGCCCGCTTCCATCCATGGACGAACCGGAACACGAAGCACGGGAGGAGGAGGAAACACTCTTTGGCGGGTACTTCCTGACGGGCGCATTTGTGAAAAACCCAACCTTTGCCGCCCGCCCTGACAATACAGGCCTCGTCGGCATGCGGCACATGCTGCACCTGGAAACAGATCTCTATAAGCAATACCTCACGTTTTATACCGATCAGAACTTTTTCTCGGATCGAACCGACGGCTGGATCAAACTGTCGGAATGGGATGCCACATTCGCGTTCACCGGCGTGCTTGACCGGTTCAATTGGCGCCTGCAATATGAACGTGATGCGCCACTCGATCGACGGGGCCTGAAACAGGTCTATGCCGACGCCCTCGTGACGGCACGTTTTCAAGCCAGCCAGGATTCCACCTGGTGGCGGCACACCTTCCCCCACCAAAATTTGACCGCCTATGCCGGAGCAGGCTGGCTGTTCCACAATAGTCAGTACTTCGCGCGTCCCAACAATACCGGCCGCGCCCTATTCCGGTATGTCGCTCATGCCGACCTGGATGTGTATAAGAACAAAGTCGTGCTGTATGGAGACATGAACTTCTTTACCGATAGGGAAGCGAGCCATACGCTGACTCCCTCCGAACTCGATTGGATCGTGGGTATCGCCGTGCGCTGGCAGGACATGGAACTGGCCTTCTACCGCGAAGAAGACCGGCCGCTGGATCAGTCAGGGCTCGTCCAAAAGTATTTCGCGGTACAACTGCGGTTCGCGTTCGATGTGTCCAAAGGCGCGATAGAGCGGATCGGATTGAAGCGGTAAATGGGGGCTATCGCCCGGCGATGTGATTGCGAACGTCCTGCACGTAGGTCTTGAACGGGTCGGTCATAAAGAACGGCGCGGTGTCGCGTAATTTAAAATTCGACCAGTTGATGATGTAGTCGCAGGAGGCATGGTCGCCATAGTCGTGGGCAACATCCGCCTCCGCCCCGGACGCAACGCAGGCCAGCAGATGTCGAACCAGTTCGCCTCGGCCGAAGGCCCGCGTATTCCGCGGCGGATGGTCCTGCGCCAGTTGAACCACCTTGTCCGTCGTCAGGCGAAGCCCTCGCCCCTCCTCTTCAAGGCCATAAGAGAGTCCCCGCTCAGGATGCAGGTTATGGTATTCCAGATCAAGACTCTTCAGCATGGGATCATCCCATGTCAGCTGTTCGGCCTCCCGATAGGTTTCTAAGAGCCATAATTTTGAAGCCCAATCGATCCGGCCGACAAGTTTTTCGTACCCGCTCCGCAAGTCGGTCAACACCGATTCCCATTGCTCCAAGATCCAATCCGTCTCCTCGTCCTGCCCCTTGCAATGGCGCTGCGTCGCAGCGAGAAACTGCTCCTGAATATCAACGGCGGACATCGATTGCCCCGACTCCAGCCGAACAATCCATTGGCGATCCGGGTCGCGCGAGATATCTTGCAACGCCTCAACCGGCTCGTGAATACCCACTCCACGCGGAGCCTGGCCGGCTTCGATCAGTTGCAGGACCAGTCCCGTCGTGCCCATCTTCAACGCCGTGGCATATTCGGCCATATTCGAATCCCCGCACAGGAGGTGGATGCGGCGGTATTGATTGGGGTCGGCCAGCGGCTCATCGCGCGTATTGACGATCGCCCGGTTGTGCTGCACCCACTCGAAGAAGTCATTGACGATGTAATCGGCCCGTTGGGAAATCTGAAACGGCACAATGGATCGATCCTGCGCATCCCGCAGCCCCGGCCGATGCAGGATGAGCCCGCCGACCTGCACCCACTCGTTGGGATCGCTGGCACAACCGATCCGCCCGGCCCCGGTAAATATCTGACGGGTGACCAGGAATGTCACCAGCGGACCGAGGCCGCGCCTGGAGAATGGAAACTGTCGTGTGACGAGATAGTTCTCATGCGAGCCGAACGTCGCGTCGGTCTCATGATCGATATTGTTCTTGATGAGCGAGACCGTTTCTTCCAACCCCAGCGCCGTCACCGCGTTTTGAATAATCCGGTCTCCGGCGCGGTCCGATGCGACGAGATCCGCCAGGGTGGTGCATTCCGGCGAGGCATATTCCAAATGACCCATGTCGATGTAGATGCGCCCGGCATTCGTCAAAAACCCCCCGTTGCCGGGCGGCTCATCATGGCCACGGTGGTGCAGATCCAGGATCCCGCGGCGGGCGACGTGAAAGATGTGATCACGGATGCGCTGGGCGACCCATGAAGGCGAATGGTCAGGCCGATCCTGGTTGACTAGGAGGCCGTATTCCGTTTCAAGCCCGAAGATACGATTCAGCATGTTAGCATTCTGTTGATAAAGGCCTCCGGCTTCGTTCTCGCGGCGCGCCGAGGCTCCCCGTACCGCAAAGGGTACGCCTCGCCGCTGCGCTGGCTGCGGCCTTGCTGGACGGCCTTTCTGAACAGCCTGCGATGCCGACTGCGTGAGTCTTTGAATCTTTGAGAATCAACACCGCCGTTGGCTCCGTAGTGTGTCGACAACATGTTAGATAGAGCCGGGAGCATTAACGGTCGGCGGCAGCAGGCCGCCTAACTCGTCAGGACGAAGGGCCCGATATTTTGACGAACCAGGGCCATGACGTTCCAACAAGATGCATTCTAAAGATTTTTCGGCGACGGTCTGACGCACATGGGCCAGCAGGGCCGACTTGTCCGGCAAGGCTTCAGCATTGGCTTTTTCTCCCGACGCAGGCATCGAGGAAGACTCTCCCTCCGATTCTACGGACGAGGCTTGCACCAGAGATCCCACGGCCCAGGCGCAGAGGCCGATTTCGACGGCTTGCGTCAATGAGGCCAGCGCAAACCCCGGCTGCGATTCAAAATACCGGCGCATCTGGAGCTGCACGGCAGACATCGCGCCCAGCGCGGCCCAGCCACGGCTCTCCTCAAAATTTCCGTCATAGTTGATGGTCAGAAACAGGTCTCGCTCCGGCTTGAGGCCCAATTCCGCCAGCAGGATTTTAGCGATGAACGGCGCCTTATAGATTTCTTCGAACGCCTGCTTAATCGTGGGAGCCAGCCCGTACTTCATCAGCCGCGCGCCGGTAACGTCCGACGGCGAGCGGTTGAATCCTTCGACATGGGCCATTTCCAGCAGCGAGAACCGTAACTTTTCCAGATCAGCCGGATGCCCCATTCCGCCCAGCGCAATGCGATCATAGATCTCATAGAGCTTGGGGGTACCGCGGCTGACGGTGAGCATCAGAATGCCGTCGGCATAGGCCAACGCCACGACCGGCACGCCCTTCGAAAATTGTTCATCGAGATATTGGCGCCGGTTGCCGACGGCCTCGATCCAGCGATAGGGTTCTTCATACATA